>ENA-OQKN01000534-OQKN01000534.1-human-gut-metagenome-genome-assembly--contig:-NODE-534-length-39531-cov-5.932697_pt1 | contig 39531 bp, 26 predicted proteins | sample MGYA00242776_ERZ504794 | MGnify/ENA primary metagenome ERZ504794 (study PRJEB26092, sample SAMD00036434) | human gut metagenome | host: Homo sapiens | study: EMG produced TPA metagenomics assembly of... | reverse complement strand
AGGTTAATGTTTTGATTTGGTGGTTGTTTGTCTGTCATTCAAGTATCATAAGATCGGTATTAAATATCTCTGTGTGATCTTTCTGGAAAAAGGACTGGCTTGTGGTAACACCCGATTTGTAAGAGCCGGAATCCGGCTCCATTTCACCGGTCAGGGTCATAAAGAGGGTTAGTGTTGCAAGCTCGTTGCCGCCGACAAAGGCGATCTTATCATCGTGTCCAACGATAAAAGATACATTATCAAGAACTTTAACACCATCGATGGTTTTTGTGATGCCTTCTACCGACAAAACCTCATTACCGATTTCACGGCTCGGACGGAAATCGATGTATGGATATTTACGGCTGGAAGGACGGATCTCATCTAACTGGATCTTCTCTAAAGCACGTTTTCTGGAAGTAGCCTGTTTGGATTTGGAAGCGTTTGCAGAGAAACGGGAGATAAAGTCCTGTAACTCTTTGATTTTTTCTTCTTTCTTCTTGTTGGCTTCTTTCATCTGTTTTACAAGAAGCTGGCTGGACTCATACCAGAAATCGTAGTTACCTGCATACAGCTGGATCTTGCCGTAATCAATATCTGCAATATTGGTGCAGACTTTGTTTAAGAAATAACGGTCATGGGATACCACGATGACTGTATTTTCGAAGTTGATCAAAAACTCCTCTAACCAGTTGATCGCATCGAGATCTAAGTGGTTGGTCGGCTCATCTAAAAGAAGGATATCCGGATTACCGAACAATGCCTGTGCGAGTAAGACCTTGACTTTTAAAGGACCAGGCATATCGCCCATCTGTGTATAATGTTCTTCGGTCGGAATACCAAGACCGTTGAGAAGTGTTGCAGCGTCAGATTCTGCATTCCATCCGTCCATGTCAGCAAACTCTGCTTCAAGTTCACTCGCACGGATACCATCCTCATCCGTAAAGTCTTCTTTCATGTAAATGGCATCTTTTTCTTTCATGATGTCATAGAGGCGTTTGTTACCCATGATGACAGTATCGAGAACCGTATATTCATCATATTTGAAGTGATCCTGCTGCAGGAAAGAAAGACGCTGGCCGGGTGTGATCGTAACGTCACCTCCGGTTGGTTCTAACTGACCGGATAAAATTTTTAAAAAGGTGGACTTTCCGGCACCGTTTGCACCGATAAGACCGTAACAGTTTCCCTCAGTAAACTTAATATTGACGTCCTCGAACAGGGCTTTTTTGCCAATCCGAAGCGTAACGTTATTTGCACTGATCATAGTTGTTATTCTCCTGATTTGTTAATATTGATTGTGCGGATGCTGTTGCAAACCGCCATTATACCGTAATTGCACCAATTCGTATCATACTAGAAAAGTGGGGAGATTGCAACCGAAACTTCCTATTTTTATGGGAAAACACCAAGTTTTGGAAATTACATGGATTTTGGAAGAAGGATGATATATAATGAACGCAAGAGAGTCAACATGCCTGCATGATTGACGAACGGTGAATGGGATCATGTGCTGGTTCTGCGCATGATATAATGAACGCAAGAGAGTCAACATGCTTGAAAACAGGTTTTTACATACGCGAATGGAGAAAAAATGGAGAAGGAAAATAGAAAGGGACTGATCTATGAGTTTCCGATGGGGGTTGCAGTATTAAAAGGTGGACATTCATTGCAGATCGATATCGCAAATGCGGAGTTTATGAAGGCGATAGGACATGGGGAACAGGCGGAACCGGACAGGAACCGTGACTTTTACGACTGTGTTTATCTGCAGGATGCAGGTGCCTTTGAAGACATGATTGAAAAATGCCGGGAACAGAAAAGGGCGGAAGAGATCGAGGTAAGAATTATTTCAGGGCAGGGGCAGATCTGCTGGGTAAAATTCTGGTGCAGTATCTATTATTATAAGGATGCCGTGCCGTATTACCTTTTGATCTGTAAGAATACCAATGACAGGAAAGAACTGGAAGATGAGCTGCTTTTATTAAATGAACAGTATTCCATGTTAGAGGAAGTGACGGATGATGTACCTTTTGAGTACGATGTGAAAGGAAAAAGATTCCGGATTCCGCACAAATACCATATCAATGGACGTCTGCAAAAAGATGATCAGGATTATATGGAAATTGAAAAGTGGCTTGCTTTTATCCATAAAGATGAACAGACGTTATACCGGGAAGTGATTCAGAATGCATCCGAAAGGGAGATGTCAGGTTCATTTGACTACCGGATGAATACAGCCCTTGGAGGAGGAATACCACAATATTGCTGGTACCGGACTGTTTACCGGAGTATCCGTGGTACAAACGGAAAAATTTTAAAGATTATTGGAAGAAGTTATGATATCAGCTCAGACAGAAAGATACAGGAGCAGCTTTCCGAAGAGATGCGCAGAGATCCGCTGACGCATCTTTACAACAAAGTTGCGACCGGTGAGGAAGCGGAGAGAATACTGAAGGAGTATCCGGAAGGAACACATGTATTGTTTCTGATCGATATCGATAATTTTAAAAGTATTAACGATACGTTCGGACATACAGTGGGGGATACGGTGATTTCAGATATTGCATCGGCTTTGGAAGAACAGTTTCCGGATCATAAACTGGTGGGAAGAGTCGGCGGGGATGAATTTCTGGTACTGATGGATAATACGACTTTAAAACAGGCGGAACAAAAGGCAAAAGAACTCTGCAGACATGGAGAAAAGAAACTGGTCGGGGATGATGCGGTCATACATGTGACGATGAGTGTGGGACTTGCGGTGTCCGGGCAGGATGGAAATTGTTATACAGAGCTGTTCGATCAGGCAGACCGTGCAATGTACGCAATCAAGCGGAGTGGAAAAAGCAATTATGCATTTGCGGGGAAAAATAAGACGGTTCATACGAAACGCAATATTGATACCTGTGGGAAAGATGTAGATTATGAAAAAAAGCAGGGGATGGACAAAGAATTTTTAAATACGGCATTTCTGCTTTTATCTCATGCGAGAGATATGAATGGTTCCCTGAATGTGCTGCTTGAAAGAATCGGCAGGCGGTATCATCTGGATATGGTGGCAGTTTTTGAATATGATGAACAAATTCCGCAGATGACGCTGACCAATTACTGGAGTACATTTGGACAGATTTATGAAAAAAATGTTATAAAGCCGATTCGTACCGAAGTTGTGGAAGCGGGCAGCGGAGATTTTGTCATACTGAATGATACGGATGAAACACACTATAAAAGATTGTCGTTTGAAAACTGGAATACAGGAGAAAACCGTATCACGCAGATTGCAGTAGCAAAATTTGAATATTCCGGCAGCAAGACAGGAGGATTGTATTTTGGTGTGCAAAACAGACAGAATTATTTTGAGAGTGCGGACAGAACAACGTTTTGTGAACTTGCCAGAGTAACATCCGTTTTTGTATCACTGCGCAATAAGTTAAGGGATGATCAGAAAGAAATCCGTCATCTGCAGGATCGTGACCAGCTTACCGGACTGTACAATTTAGAGGCGTTTAAATATAGACTGAAAAATATTTTAGCAGAAGCAAAACAGGGGCAGGAACACTATGCTCTTGTCCATATAGATATTGATAAGTTTTCATATGTAAATGAAAACTACGGACAACAGACCGGAGATGCCATCTTAAAAGATTTTGCTGGGGGTATACAGACAAATGAAAGAGTGCTTTTGGCATGCCGGATGTATTCTGACTATTTTATCCTCCTTTTAAAAGGAAAAGATCAGAGTGAAATAGAAAAACTCGTTGCATGGAGCACAGAACATTACGAGGAAAAATTAAAAAAACGCTATCCTTCCGGAACACTGAGACTTTCGGTTGGAATTTGTCATATTGAAAATCTGAATGAAAAATTTGATACGATATTGGAGAGCGCAAATCTGGCGCGTAAACTGGTAAAAGAACAGGGTGGCTCCGGAATCTGTGTATATAAGGAAGAAATGCGCGCGAAACGTGATGATGCGATCCAGATTACAGGACGTTTTTATGGTGCCATGCAGCAAGGGGAACTTGAAGTTTATCTGCAGCCGAAATTTAATCTGGAAGAACGTAAGATATATGGGGCAGAAGCATTAGCAAGATGGCGTACAAAGACCGGTGAGATGATCATGCCGGGAAGATTTGTACCTCCGCTTGAGAACATCGGATATGTGGTGGATCTTGATTTTTACATTTATGAGCAGCTTCTGCGTGCGATGAAAAGATGGAAAAAGGCAGGAAAAGAACTGTTTACGATATCTACCAATTTTTCGAGACGCAACTTTGAAAGCGGTGGAAAAAATTTTGCCGGACGCTTAAAACGCATGGCGGATCATTATGGAATCGATCCGAAGTATATTGAGGTGGAAGTTACGGAGAGCGTTGTGGTAGAAAATGTAGATGAGTTAAAAAGGGTGCTTTCAGAACTTGAAAAATTCGGTTTCCGCATTGCGATCGATGATTTTGGAACAGGATACTCCTCGCTTGGCGTGCTGCTTGAGATACCGGCGGATGTGGTGAAAATCGATAAAAGTTTTACCGACCGCATTAATTTAAAAGAACAGCGGAATTTTGTTTCACAGATGGGAAACTTTATCCACTCTGCAAAAGAAGAAGTGATATTTGAAGGGATTGAAACGGAAGAGCAGCTTCAGTTTTTGCGTGGCTGTGGATTTTTGTACGGACAGGGATATTTATTTGACAGACCGATTCCACTGGAAGAATTTGAAAGAAAATATATGTGAGATTGCACTTGTTTTTGTACAGTCAAAGACCTTTTCTTTTGGTGAATTCTATGCTAAAATATGACTCAAGTCGATAAATTGTATCATTTTGTGCTTTTCACACAGGAGTATGGGGTGATGCAGTATCACATTTATTTTTTCAAAAATAAGGAGGAATAAGTAATGTCCAGAGCAAAACAGTCAATGGACGGTAATACAGCCGCAGCTCATGTAGCTTATGCGTTTACTGATGTTGCAGCTATTTACCCAATTACACCATCCAGCCCGATGGCAGATACCGTAGATCAGTGGTCTGCAGCAGGACAGGAGAACATTTTTGGTAATCAGGTAAAAGTCGTAGAGATGGAGTCTGAGGCAGGTGCTGCAGGTGCCGTTCACGGTTCTCTTGCTGCAGGTGCTTTAACAACTACATTTACAGCTTCACAGGGTCTTTTATTAATGATCCCGAATATGTACAAAATCGCAGGTGAGCAGCTTCCATGTGTATTCGATGTATCTGCACGTACAGTTGCTACACAGTCTTTAAATATTTTTGGTGATCACAGTGACGTATATGCCTGCCGTCAGACAGGTTTCGCTATGTTATGTGAGACCAACCCACAGGAAGTTATGGACTTAAGCCCGGTTGCACATCTTGCAACAATCGAAGGAAAAGTTCCATTCATCAACTTCTTCGATGGTTTCCGTACATCCCACGAGATCCAGAAGATCGAGAAATGGGATTACGCTGACTTAAAAGAAATGTGCAACATGGACGCAGTTGAAGCATTCCGTGCACATGCATTAAATCCGGAGCATCCGGCTATGCGTGGTTCTCATGAGAACGGAGACGTTTTCTTCCAGCATCGTGAGGCTTGTAACACAGCTTACAACGAGTTACCGGCAATCGTTGAAAAATACATGGCTAAGATCAACGAGAAATTAGGAACAAACTACGATTTATTCAACTACTACGGAGCAGAAGATGCTGACCGTGTTATCGTAGCTATGGGTTCTGTTAATGATGTAGCTGAAGAGGTAATTGATTACTTAACAGCTAAGGGCGAGAAAGTCGGTCTTATCAAAGTTCGTTTATATCGTCCATGGGTATCTGAGGCATTCTTAAAAGTTCTTCCTAAGACAGCTAAGAAAGTTGCTGTTCTTGACAGAACAAAAGAGCCAGGTGCACTCGGTGATCCGTTATACTTAGACGTAGCAACCACACTTCGTGAGGCAGGTCTTGATACAATCGTATTAACAGGCGGCCGTTACGGATTAGGTTCTAAAGATACACCACCTTCAAGCTTATTCGCAGTATACAAAGAGTTAGAGAAAGATGCTCCAAAGAGCAGATTTACTATCGGTATCGTTGATGATGTTACAAACTTAAGCTTACCGGAAGTAAAACCGGCTCCAATCACTGCAGCAGAAGGTACAGTTGAGTGTAAATTCTGGGGTCTCGGCGGAGATGGTACTGTAGGTGCTAACAAGAACTCTACAAAGATTATCGGTGACCACACAGATAAATACATCCAGGCATACTTCCAGTATGACTCTAAGAAAACTGGTGGTATCACAATTTCTCACTTAAGATTTGGTGACAAGCCAATCAGAAGCCCGTATTACATCAATCAGGCTGACTTCGTAGCATGCCACAACCCATCTTATGTAACAAAAGGATTCAAGATGGTACAGGATGTAAAACCAGGCGGAGTATTCATGATCAACTGCCAGTGGTCAGATGAAGAATTAGAGCATCATTTAAATGCTGCTGCTAAGAAATACATCGCTGACAACAACATTCAGTTATACACCATCAACGCTATCGATAAAGCTATCGAGATCGGTATGGGTAAACGTACAAACACAATCTTACAGTCCGCATTCTTCAAATTAGCAAACGTAATGCCAATCGAAGAGGCTGTAGATTTCATGAAACAGGCTGCTAAGAAATCCTATGGTAAGAAGGGTGATGCAGTTGTAGAGATGAACTACAAAGCAATCGACGCTGGTGTTGATGCAGTTCATAAAGTAGAGGTTCCGGCTTCCTGGTCTAACCCGGCAGCAGATCCGGCTCCTAAGAAATTAACAGGTCGTCCAGAGACAGTTAAGATGGTAGAAGATTTAATGAACCCGATCTCCTTAATGGATGGTGATTCATTACCAGTTTCTGCATTCATGGGCAACCCTGATGGACAGTTCGAGCATGGTGCAGCAGCATACGAGAAACGTGGTACAGCTGTAACAGTTCCTACATGGAATGCAGAGAAATGTATCCAGTGTAACCAGTGTGCATTTGTATGTTCTCATGCAACAATCCGTCCGTTCATGTTAAGTGAGGATGAAGTAAAAGCAGCTCCTTCCAATATCAAAGTTGCTGATACAAAACCAAAGGCAAGCGAGTACAAATACACAATGAGCGTATCTCCATTAGACTGTATGGGATGCGGCGAGTGTATCACAGTATGTCCGGTTGGTGCTATCGAGATGGTTCCACAGGAATCTCAGGCAGACGAGCAGCCAGTATTCGATTACTTAGTTGCTAACGTAAGCAAGAAACCTGGTATGCCAGCAGACAACACTGTAAAAGGTTCTCAGTTCAAACAGCCATTACTTGAGTTCTCAGGTTCTTGTGCAGGATGTGCAGAGACATCATACGCTCGTTTAATTACTCAGTTATTTGGTGAGCATATGTACATCTCCAACGCAACAGGATGTTCCTCTATCTGGGGTGGTCCGGCTGCTACATCACCATATACAGTAAACAAAGACAGCAAAAAAGGACCGGCCTGGGCTAACTCCTTATTCGAGGATAACGCTGAGCATGGTTTAGGTATGCAGATCGGTCAGGAAGTATTACGTGATCAGGCTATCGCAAGCGCTGAGAAATGTGCTGCTTCTGACAAAGCAAGCGCTGAGTTAAAGGCTGCATTTGATAAATTCGTTGAGACAAAGAACGATACAAAAGCAAATACACCTGCAACAGAAGCTCTTGTAGCAGAGTTAGAAAAAGCTGCAGCAGCTGGATGCCCAGATGCTAAGGCAGCACTTGATAAGAAAGATTACCTCGCTAAGAAGTCCGTATGGATCTTCGGTGGTGATGGATGGGCATATGATATCGGATTCGGTGGATTAGACCATGTTCTTGCTTCCGGACATAATGTAAACGTTATGGTATTCGATACTGAGATGTACTCCAATACAGGTGGTCAGGCTTCTAAAGCTTCCAACATCGGTGAAGTTTGTCAGTTCGCTGCTGCTGGTAAAGACATCGGCAAGAAGAGTCTTGCAGAGATCGCTATGAGCTATGGTTATGTATACGTAGCACAGATCGCTCTTGGTGCAAACATGGCTCAGGCTGTTAAAGTTTTAGCAGAGGCAGAAGCTTACAACGGACCGTCCTTAATCATCGGTTATGCTCCATGTGAGTTACACGGTGTAAAAGGTGGAATGAACCACTGCCAGGATGAGATGAAGAAAGCAGTAGCTGCTGGTTACTGGAACTTATTCTCCTTCAATCCTGCACTGAAAGCAGAAGGAAAGAACCCATTCACTCTGACATCTAAGCCAGGCGATGGTTCTTACCAGGATTTCCTGAACAACGAAACACGTTACAGCCGTCTGACAAGATCTTTCCCAGAGAGAGCACAGAAACTCTTTGCTGCATCTGAGGAAGCTGCAAAGGCTCGTTATGAGCACTTACAGAGACTGGTTGAGCTTTACAAATAAGCTGCAGATCTTGTCTGAATTGATGTAAATTTCCAAAGCCCGGAAAGGTATAAGCCTTTTCGGGCTTTTTGTAAGTCAGAAGCTGGTGATAAGATAAACTTTTGAATACAGGATTATAACTGGAGCATAGAACAGATAGCAGGCGTTCCAATAAGAATAAGATATATCTGTGAAAATATGTCGAAAATTATATCATAATTGTATACAAAGTATATAATTGGCATAATATGAAATTGTGTATTGACAAAAAAATGGTAAAAACGTATAATAAAAGTACATATTGAGGGTAGTTCACATGCAAATGTACTAAACCGAAAAAGTAAAACGCTTATGATTGCGTGTGCTTTTTCGGTTTTTTTGATTTTGAATGCAGATGCTGTGGAGCAATGTGATTTGTTGTTTAGAGGGGGGGAAACAAATGCAGCAAATTAATGGAAAGATTGCATTCGGAGGAATTGCGATTGGAAAAATCAAAGAAGTTTTTAAAGAAAACAATGTGGTAAGACGTGTGAAAATTGATGACACACAGGCAGAAATTTCACGTTTTAGAGCAGCCAAAGATCAGGCAACAGAAGAATTAAAGGCACTTTATGACAAGGCAGTCAAAGAAGTTGGTGAAGCAAATGCAGCAATTTTTGAAGTACATCAGATGATGTTAGAGGATGAAGATTATCTGGATTCTATTTGTAATATCATAGCAGTGCAGTCTGTGAACGCAGAATTTGCTGTAGCGACGACGGGAGATAATTTTGCAAGGATGTTTGCGGATATGGATGACGATTATATGAAAGAACGTGCAGCAGATGTAAAAGATATTTCTGAACGTGTGATCCGTATTTTATCCCGGAAAGAAGAAACTGTGCATGCGGACGATGAAGAAAAATATATTATAGCAGCGGACGACCTTGCTCCAAGCGAGACAATTCAGTTAGAACGTGAGAGAGTGCTTGCATTTGTGACAAGACAAGGTTCTACCAATTCTCATACAGCCATTCTTGCCAGAACGATGAATATTCCGGCATTGGTATCAGCGGCAATTCCAAAAGGAGTGAATGGAAAGTATGCAATTATAGATGGATTTAAGGGTATTTTGATCCTTGATCCAGAGGAGGAAATATTAAAAGAATACGAGAAAAAACAGCAGAATGAGAAGAAACGTCAGGAATTATTACAGCAGTTAAAGGGAAAACCGACTGTTACAAAAGGTGGAAAAGAGATCAAACTCTATGCTAATATTGGTGAGGTAAAAGATTTAGGAGCTGTTTTACAGAATGATGCGGCCGGAATCGGACTTTTCAGAAGTGAGTTTTTATATTTGCAGAGTGATCATTTTCCAACAGAGGAAGAACAGTTCCAGGCCTATAAAACGGTTGCAGAAGTGATGGCTGGAAAAAAGGTGATCATCCGCACATTAGATATCGGAGCAGACAAGCAGATAGATTATTTTGGGCTTGATCGTGAGGATAATCCGGCATTGGGATATCGTGCAGTAAGAATCTGCCTGAACCGGCCGGAAATTTTTAAAACACAGTTAAGAGCGTTGCTGCGTGCGAGCATGTTTGGCAATATTTCCATTATGGTTCCTATGATCGCATCTGTATGGGAAGTGAAAAAAGTAAAAGAAATCATGGAGGAAGTGAAAACGGAATTGTCAACAGAGGGATTGCCATATAAAGAAGTTGAATTTGGAGTTATGATCGAGACTCCTGCAGCAGTTATGATCGCAGATGATCTAGCAAAAGAGGTGGATTTCTTTAGTATTGGAACCAATGACCTGACACAGTATACGCTTGCTATTGACAGGCAGAATGCAAAACTTGACCGTTTCTATGATTCACATCATCCGGCAGTACTCAAAATGATCCAGATGGTTATTGACAGTGCCCATGAAGAAGGAATCTGGGCAGGAATTTGCGGAGAACTTGGAGCAGACCTGACTTTGACAGAAATATTTGTGAAAATGGGTATTGATGAATTATCGGTATCACCTGCAATGGTGCTGCCTGTAAGAAATAAAATAATAAATGCATAATCTAAGCATAGGAGGAAATTAAAATGAAATCATTCAGTTACACAGTAAAGGACGAGTTGGGTATTCATGCAAGACCGGCGGGAATGCTCGTAAAAGAGGTTAAAAATTTTAAAAGTAAAGTAACTCTCGAAAAAGACGGAAAAGTAATTGATGCAGCCCGTCTGATGGCAGTTATGAGTATGGGAGTAAAAAAAGACCAGACTGTGACTATAACAGTGGAAGGTGCTGACGAAGATGCGGCATATGATGCATTAAAATCTTTCTTTGAAACAAATTTGTGAGATAATTAGTTATTGTGTACAGGTTTTTGAAAAAAGTATGGTGGATATTAACAAAAAAACAAAAATAATAAGAATAAAACTTGACATAATAAACAATGAATGCTACAATTTATTTAGATAGAAACAGAGCACATTGGATTGTTACTGGTAAGCAGGCAAAACCAAATTTTACATATCTGGCTTAGATTTTGTAAAATTTGGTTTTTTTAAATTTTTAGGGACAAAAACGGAGTGGAATATGGTTATCCAGAAAGTGATTAATAACAATGTAATATCAGCATATGATGTGAATCAGCAGGAAATTGTTATCATGGGTAAGGGAATCGGGTTTAAGGCGCATACGGGAGAACTGATTGATGAAAGCAAAATCGAGAAGGTTTTTCGTATTGAGAATGAGAATCTTTCCAGACAGTTTCAGGAACTTTTAGAAAATATTCCATTAGAGCACATGCAGCTTACCAGTGATATTATATCCTACGCAATAAAGAATCTGAATGTACAACTGAATCAGAATATATACATCACTTTGACAGATCATATTAATTTTGCAATCCAGAGACAGTCGCAGGGGATTCAATTGAAGAATGCATTACTTTGGGAGACTAAGAAGTTTTACCATCAGGAATATCTGATGGGAAAATATGCAGTTGATCTTTTGAATGAGAAGCTGGGTACAGAGTTTACGGAAGATGAAGCAGGATTTATAGCCCTGCATTTTGTGAATGCAGAATACAACACGACGATCAATGATACATTTGAAATGACGAATATGATTCAGAAGATTTTAGAACTGGTCAGGCTGGAAATGGGAATTGAGTTTGATGAGGAATCTCTGCATTATGAGAGATTTATCACTCATCTTAAGTTTTTGGTACAGCGCCTTTACCGGCATGAATTGTTGAAAGATGAGGAGATTGAATTTGCAAGGATGATGGAAAATAAGTATCCGAAGGAATATGAATGCAGTAAACATATTGCTGAATATATTGAAAAGGAATATGGCAGCGGAATTGCCAGCGAGGAAATCATGTTTCTGGCGATACATATAAAACGTGTGTGTATGGCAGGATAAACCTGACAATAATACAGCAGAAAAGAGGTATGGAAATGTTTGATTTTTTTAAGAAAAAAGAAAAAGGGATTGAGATAGGTTCACCAGTAAAAGGAAAAACGGTTGCGATCAGTAATGTAAGTGATCCAACTTTTGGAGAGGAGATTTTAGGAAAAGGTGTTGCAATTATTCCTGCGGAAGGCAGGATATATGCACCGGCCGATGGTACGATTGAGATGTTATTTGATACGATGCATGCAGTAAGTATGACGACTTCAGAAGGTGTAGAACTGCTCATACACATAGGACTTGATACGGTTGCATTAAAGGGAGAACATTTTACTGCATATAAAGGCAATGGTGATTCTGTGAAAAAGGGAGAACTGTTGATAGAGGCTGATCTTGACGCAGTAAAAAAAGCCGGTTATGACGTGATCACGCCTGTGGTTGTGTGCAATACATCAGATTATCAGACAGTGGAAACAGTGACAGATCAGGAAGTAGAACCTGGCGACACAGTATTGATTCTAAATAAATAAAGCGCAATATACAGTTGTTAGTGTGAAAAATAAGATTTTTCACACGCAAGAATGGAGATTAAAATGTATTTTAGCCGTACTTATAACGGCATAAAATAAAATGAAAAGGGATAAAAAAAAGGAGGAGCTTTTATTATGATGAAGTATTTACAGAAATTGGGAAAAGCATTAATGCTTCCTGTAGCGTGTCTTCCAATCTGTGGTATCTTAATGGGTATTGGATATGCACTATGTCCATCTACCATGCAGGGGGGCGATGTTTCCGGTATCGTTCAGATGATCGGTTTCTTCCTTGTAAAAGCAGGAGGAGCTTTGATCGATAACATGGCAATTCTTTTTGTTATCGGTGTCGGCGTTGGTATGGCAGATGATAATGATGGTACAGCAGCTCTTGCAGCTTTGGCATCATGGTTAATGATGACAAACCTTCTTTCTACAGGGGTTGTTACAACGTTAATGCCGGTAATTGCAGAGAATGAGACAAAAGTGCTTGCATTCAGTAAGATTGCAAACCCATTTATCGGTATCCTTGCCGGTATCATCGGTGCAACATGCTACAACAAATTCAAAGGTACAAAATTACCTGACTGGTTATCATTCTTCAGTGGTAAGCGTTGTGTAGCAATCGTTTCAGGTGTTGTTTCTATCATTGTATCCGCAATCTTATTATTCATCTGGCCTTTATTATTTGGAGCATTAGTTTCAATCGGTGAAGGAATTGTTGGATTTGGTCCTGTTGGTGCAGGTATTTATGCGTTCTTAAACAGATTGCTGATTCCAACCGGATTACATCATGCACTGAACAATGTATTCTGGTTCGATACAATCGGACTTGGGGATTTACAACATTTCTGGGCAGGCGAGACGTCTGCAGATGTAACATGGGATTTAGGTATGTATATGTCTGGATTCTTCCCATGTATGATGTTCGGTGTTCCGGGTGCAGCTCTTGCTATGATTCAGACGGCTAAGAGTAATAAGAAGAAAGTTGCAATCGGTCTGGTTGCCTCCGCAGCTGTCTGTGCATTTGTCTGTGGTGTTACAGAGCCATTTGAGTTTGGGTTCATGTTCCTTGCACCGGCACTTTATGTTGTATACGCATTATTATATGGTATCTTCACAGTGATCACGGTATTAGTTGGATTTAGAGCAGGTTTTAGTTTCTCTGCTGGAGCAACAGACCTTCTTTTCTCTGCAACCCTTCCGGCAGCGAAGAATACCTGGATGATCATTCCACTTGGTATTGCAGCATTTATTGTATTTTATGTTGTATTCCGTTTCGCTATCACAAAGTTTGATCTGAAAACTCCTGGTAGAGAAGACGATGATGTGGAAGCAGAGAAAAATGTCGACCTTGGGAGCAGTGATTATACAACTGTAGCGGCAGCAATTTTAGAAGGCGTTGGTGGTGCAGCAAATATTAAAAGTATTGATAACTGTATTACAAGACTTCGGCTTGAAGTAAAAGACAGTTCTTTAGTAGATGAGAAGAAAATCAAATCAGCAGGGGCTGCTGGTGTTATCAGACCAAGTAAAACAGCTGTTCAGGTTGTCATTGGAACAAAAGTCCAGTTCGTAGCTGATGAGTTCAAAAAATTATGTAGATAATCAAAAACATAATATTTGTGAAATGAAATCATATTTAAGAAAAAATAATCCCTTTTTTGACAGAGGCGGTTCCGGTTGGAATCGCTTCTTTGTCATCTATACGATTTTTAATGAAAATATAAAGTTTCACAGTCCACATGTTTAACATAATGGAAAATAATTTATTGTTTACAAAGAAAAATGATAATGATAGAATAACCATAGTATGCTGACCTGTTGGTATTTAATGGAATATCAACAGGTCAGTATACTGGGATGTAGTGCAGAAAAATCAGAAAGGGGGAAGAAGTGAACACAGATGGCTGGTTTATGGCAGATGGTATTCAGACAGCTTCAACCCCGGAAAAAGCGGATGGTGCCGCAGAATGTACGACTTTTGAACCGGAATAAGCCGGAAGAGAGTGGACAGATGCACACGCAGGAACAGGAAAGGACACAAAAGGACGTGGAAAATGAAGATTTACTGATCAGTCAGATCGATGAGTTTCGCGAGAAAGCAAAACAGCTTCAGGTGCTTTTAGAGGCAAAGGAGAGTAAGGCAGCGGAACTGCAGTCACTTGTGGATGAGAGAGCCGGCAAAGCACAGGAGTTAGAACATATTTTAACAGAACGTCAGGAAGAGGCGGACAAGATCGTTACTGAGTTTGGAAGAAAGGTAGATGCGCTTGCGGATAAAGTGACGACGAAAATGGCTGAGATTGAGGCAGGTCTTAGCGGACAGGTGGCTGATATCCGAAAGACCAGTGAGGAACAGATTGCCTTAAATCGCAGGATGAATGAGGAACAGACAGCTTCTAACCGGAAATTAAATGAAGAACAGATCGCTGCGAACAAACAGTTCTTAGAGGAACAGGCGATTGCAAATAAGAAGCTCAGCGAGGGACAGATTGCGGAGGTCAAAGAACTGTTAGAGAATGCAACGTCACAGTTGGAGTCCATTAAGACGGATCTTTCTGAAAAAGTACACACGGAAAATGTCAAATGTTATCGCAACATACAGGATCTGTTCAATGAGTTTGATTCCAAGATCGAAAAAATGGACGAGATGGAGGGTGGTGTGGACTCTGTCAAAGGTTATGTGAAGCTGTTGTCCTGGTTTTCAATCTTAAATTTTGTAGTATTGATTATTTTTATTTTATACTCTATGGGAGTATTTCACTTTTAATGGTATACAACATGACGCCGGCATTGCCAGCGTCTGTTTCTTTCTTTTTTAAAATAAGAAAAGTGAATTTTGCAGCAATCAATATAATAGCTGCTATTTTTTAGGTAAAGAGAGGAATTTCATGAGCGCAGAAAAGAGAAAAGTTTGGGTTGTAGGGCACAAAAATCCTGATACGGATTCTATTTGTGCAGCTCTCTCTTATGCATATTTAAAAAATCAGACAGAAAACGATAAAACCTATGTGGCAAAACGTGCCGGAGCAGTAAATGCGGAGACACATTATGTGCTGGATTATTTTGGAGCACAGGAGCCGGAGTTAGTCACCTATGCGGGAACACAGATTAAGGATATCAATTTCAGAAGAACGGCAGGCGTAAGCAGCCAGATTTCCTTAAGACGTGCATGGGAGACCATGAAAAAATTAGAGGTTGTAACACTTCCGGTAACCAATCAGTTTGGAAAACTCGAAGGAATCATTGTTACGAAGGATATTGCAACGTCTTACATGGACGTTTTTGATAATCATGTGTTATCCCAGGCACGAACACAGTATAAAAATATTGCCGCAACATTAGATGGAACGATTATTGTAGGGAATGAACATGCCTATTTTGTAAGGGGAAAGGTAGTGGTAGCTACTTCAAATCCGGAATATATGGCAGACTATATCGAGGATGATGATATGGTAATCTTAGGTGACCGGGAAGAGGCGCAGAAGCAGGCAATCGAGTCAAATGCGAGCTGTCTGATCATCGGTGGAGGAATCGAAGTCGGCGAGGACGTGCGCACTTTGGCAGAAAAACATGACTGCATCATTATTACGACACCGTTTGATACTTTTTCTGTGGCGCGTCTTATTAATCAGAGTATGCCGATCAAACAGTTTATGACACAGAAAAATATCATCACATTCGGAATTGAAGACTATGTCGATGAAGTGCGGGAGACGATGTCAAAAATCAGACACCGTGATTTCCCAATCTTAAATGAAAACGGTAATTATGCCGGAATGGTTTCACGCCGTAATTTGATGAATATGCAGAAAAAACAGGTGATACTTGTTGATCATAATGAGAAGGCGCAGGCGGTAGACGGGATTGACGAGGCTGAGATCTTAGAGATCATTGATCACCATCGTCTCGGCAGTCTTGAGACAGTTTCACCGGTATATTTTAGAAACCAGCCGCTTGGATGTACATCTACGATCATTTATCAGATGTATCAGGAAAAGAGTGTGGATGTGCCGAAACAGATCGCAGGTCTTTTATTGTCTGCAATTATTTCCGATACGCTGATGTTCCGTTCACCGACATGTACTCCGTTAGATAAATCAGTTGCGGAGGCTCTTGCAGTGATCGCGGAAGTGGATATTGAGACTTATGCGAAAAATATGTTCCAGGCGGGCAGTAATTTCAGTGGGAAAACGACAGAAGAGATTTTTTATCAGGATTTCAAAATTTTCCATACCGATGACTGTGATTTTGGCGTAGCGCAGATCAGTGCCATGAGCCGGGAAGAGTTAGACAAAGTAGCAGAGCAGATACGTCCGTTTATGGTGCAGGTGCTTGCAGAAAAGAAGATCGATATGGTCTATGTTATGCTGACAGATATCTTAGAGGAATCTTCAAAGATTATTTTTGACGGGGAAAATGCAGGCAAAATTTTAGGAGCTGCGTTCCGCAAAGAAGAACGCAGTGGGGGCATTTTATTAGAGGGAATCGTTTCAAGAAAGAAACAGTTCATACCGACGCTCATGAATGAGATGGCAGAGCGCCAGTAAGATGCAAACGCTGTTGTTCATACAATAAGTGTGAGAAAAAGTTAGATGCTAGGATTTCAGGTTTTGGAGAGACTCGCGTGGGGCCTCTCCAAAACTTTTTTTGTATGCGCGCGAAAAGGTCGAATAATTCTTAAAACCGCATGCATAGCAGACCTCGGTGATCGGTGCCCCTTCCGCAATCAGATCCTTTGCGAGAAGCAGTCTTTTGGTCGAGAGATAATTGCCGATCGTGTAGCCGGTCTGCTCTTTGAATGTGTGCATCAGATAAGAGCGGCTTAGGAAAAAATGCGCAGACAAAGTATCAATGGAGATGTCTTCCGTCAGATGTTCGCCAAGATAATTTAACACAGCGATAATTTTTTCGTCGGAGGCAGAATCATTGATAAATTCAATGACATCATGCATGGCGGCACGGTTTAACTGTATCATAAATTCCAAAAATAAAATTTCCTGATGCAGGGAAGCTGCAAAATCTTTATCGTTTTTAGCATGGTCAAGTGACTGTATCGCTGTCTTTAACTTTGCAGCACGCGAGCCGTGAAAACGCAGAACGTGTGACTGCTCAGCAGCAGCCTGTTTCAGACAATGTGAAAGATCACAGTCCGGCTCCTTGTATTTTTTCAAAAAGTCCGGCGAAACATAGATGATAATACGCTCATAAGGAGACTCCGACTGGATGATCGGCCGGTGCACCTCCCCCGCGTGAACCAGCACGATATCATTCGGGGCAAGCTGGTAAGAACGTCCCTCAATACAATAAGTGATATCACCATTCAACAGGATCAGGATCTTGTGAAAATCGTGATAGTGATAGGAAAACTCCTTTTTATTCTGATCTTTCAAGTGAAATAATTTAAAACTCGATGTCAGATAACCGACTTTTTTATATTCCGGCATATAGGCACTCCTTCCGAATTAGATGAATAAAATGCTGTCAGGAAAAACAAACTGCCATTCAGGGAACTTTAATCCACCTTTTCCCCTGACATCAATCCAACCCTAACATAAAAAAGCACAATTTGCAATATACACAGCACTGGACGAGTATATATTTTAAAAAGTGTTTTATATAATAGAAACATATGAAAGAGACCAGTTACAGGAAATAAATGTTTTATAAACTTGAAATAATAAGATAGAAAAGAAGGAGAACGGCATGAAGAATTTCAGCAATTACAACGATTACAGCACAAAAGAAGAGTTACATTTTGAATCAAAAGCAGTACACGGAGCACTTGGTACGGAGCCGCTTACCGGAGCCGTCAGCATGCCGATCTTTCAGACGGCAACTTTCCGTCATCCGGAACTTGGGGAATCCACAGGATTTGCGTACAGTCGTCTTGAGAATCCGACCAGACAGGAATTAGAGCGTACCATGGCAATCTTAGAGGGTGGGATCAAAGGATTTGCATTTTCCAGCGGACAGGCAGCTAATATGGCAGTATTTTCCCTGTTAAATCCGGGAGATCATGTGATCTTATCTGACGATATTTATGGTGGAACATTCCGTATCATCGGCGATGTTTTTGGAAAATACGGAATCGAGCACACTTATGTGGATATGTCGGAACTTGATGAGGTAAAGGCAGCAATCCGCCCGAATACAAAGATGTTCTTCATTGAGACACCAACCAACCCGATGATGAAAGTGGCAGATATCCATGCACTTTCTGAGATCGCAAAGGGTATCGGAGCACTTACGGTTGTAGATAATACGTTTTTGACACCGTATTTCCAGAAACCGTTACAGCTTGGAGCAGATATCGTAACACACAGTTCCACGAAATATTTAGGAGGACACAATGATACGATTTCCGGTATCGTAGTTGTAAAGGATAACGAGGAGATCGCAGAAAAGATCCATGTTCACATTAAATCCCATGGCAGTCAGCTTGCACCGCTTGACAGCTGGCTGATCTTAAGAGGAATCAAGACTCTGGCAGTTCGTATGGACAGACATAATGAAAATGCAAAGAAAGTTGCGGAGTGGCTCAGAACACAGCCGAAAGTACAGAAAGTATATTATGTGGGATTTGAGGATCACAAGGATTATGCAGTGACCAAAAAACAGACGACGGGTTTTGGCGGAATGATCTCATTTACCGTTGACAGCTTTGAAACAGTAAAGAAAATCTTAAAGGGTGTTGATATGATCATGTTTGCAGAGAGCCTTGGCGGAACAGAGACACTGATCACTTATCCGACCACGCAGACACATGAAGATACACCGCTTGATATCAAGGAAAAACTTGGCATCACAGATTGTTTCCTTCGTATGTCAGTCGGAATCGAGAATGCAGATGATATCATCGCAGATCTTGATCGTGCAATGAATGCGTAAAAACGCGGCGCAGAAATGAGGATTACCATGAAATTTACAAAAATGCAGGCATTTGGAAATGATTATGTATATATTGATGCCATTCATCAGAATATTACAAATTTACCGGAGCTGGCACGTTTTGTCAGTGACAGACATTTTGCAATCGGATCGGACGGTATGGTTTTAATCTGTCCGTCTGATAAGGGAGATTTCCGGATGCGGATGTTTAACCCGGACGGTTCAGAAGGCGAAATGTGTGGCAACGCACTTCGTTCTGTCGGGAAATATGTCTATGACCATAAACTGACGGATAAGACAGAACTTGTGATCGAAACACTTGGTGGAATGCAGCATTTGAACCTGACTGTGACGGATGGATTAGTATCTAATATCCGGGCGGATATCGGGGAGCCGAGACTGAATACGAAAGTAATTCCTGTAAATACAAATTTAGATCAGTTCGTGGAACAGCCGGTGGAGGTTTTAGATAAAACATTCCATATTACAGCAGTATCTTGGGGTAATCCACACTGTGCAATGTTTGTGGATTCTGTTGCAGACCTTGATGTGGAGCGTTACGGAAAGACGATCGAACATATGACATCCCTGTTTCCAAACAAGACGAACGTCACATTTGCTGAGTTTGTAAAACGTGATTATATCAAGATCCGTGAGTGGGAGCGTGGAACCGGCGAGACGATCGGATGTGGGACAGGCTGTTCGACAGCGGTTGTCGCAGGTGTTTTAACTGGAAGAACAGACCGCAAAGTTACTGTGGAGCAGATCGGTGGACCGCTTTTGATCGAGTGGGATGAAAAAACGAACCATCTGTTTATGACGGGACCATCACACACCGTATTTGAAGCGGAGATTGATGCGTCACATGTTTTAGAAAAATAATAGAAATTGTTACTGTTCACGCGGGGACTTGGCATCTGCTGTCAGGTTGTGCGCCAGAGAATGAATTTTGTGAACAGCAGCAGAAATTTGATATCGGGGCTGCCGTGCAGAATGTACGGCGGCTTTTCATGGTTTGAAGTTGTACATTAAGAATAAGGACGATTTATCATAATAATTGCCGGAAATGAAAATTAAAAAATGATATCTTTGCAGTTTTAAATTGTCCGGAACCGGAGGAAAAATGAAATTAAGTAAGATTTGTGAAAAGATAAAATATGAATGTTTACAGGGAAGCATGGATGCAGAGGTCAGGGACATCATCTATGATTCGAGAAAGATTGCAAAAGAAACCATGTTTGTCTGCATGGTGGGAGCAGTGACGGATGGTCATAAATATATTCCGGATGCGGTGGAAAAGGGGGCAAGCGTCATTGTTGTGGAGCGCGATGAAGAAGCTGCTCAGATCCCGGATACGATCACGGTGTTAAAAGTGGAGTCTGCCCGCTATGCACTGGCACTGATGTCAGCAGCGCTGTTTGACTATCCGGCAGAAAAACTGATTACGATCGGACTGACCGGTACAAAAGGAAAGACAACCACAACATACATGATCAAAAATGTGTTGGAAGCGGCCGGCAAAAAAGTTGGACTTATCGGAACGATCGGTGCAATGATCGGAGATGAAAAGATTCCGTCTAAAAACACAACACCGGAATCCTACGAACTGCACCGCATGTTTGCATCTATGGTGGAGGCAGGCTGTGAGTATGCGGTGATGGAGGTATCATCCCAGGGACTTAAGATGGACCGTACAGCGGGAATCATGTTTGATTATGGTGTGTTTACCAACCTTTCCCCAGATCATATCGGACCAAATGAACATGCATCTTTTGAGGAATATTTAGAATGTAAGAGCATGCTATTCCGCCAGTGCAAGATTGGTATTTTAAATGCGGATGATGAGCATAGCGAGGCAGTTGCAGCAAACCATACCTGTGAGATCCACAGTTTTGGCGTAGAGGATAATAATGAAAAAACATTTCTTGGGAAGCCGCTTGATCTGGTTGCAGCGGATCTTGGATTTATCAAGGAGAATGGAAAACTCGGTATGCATTTTCATGTAAAAGGCTGCATGGACTGTGAGGCAAGAGTGCATATTCCGGGTAGATTTTCGGTATACAATTCACTGGTGACCATGTTGGTATGTCATCTGGCAGGAATTTCGGATCAGGCGATCTTAGATGGTTTAAACAAGGTACAGGTTAAAGGCCGTGTGGAAATGCTTCCGGTATCAAAAGATTATTACCTGATTATTGACTATGCACACAACGAAGTCAGCACCAGAAGCGTGCTTACAACATTGATGGAATATCATCCGAAACGCCTGATCTGTGTGTATGGCGGCGGTGGAAACCGTTCAAAACTGCGCCGTTATGATATGGGAGAGGTGACCGGTGAGATGGCGGATCTCTGTGTACTGACCTGCGATAATCCGAGAGACGAAGAAATCCGTGATATCAATAACGATATTAAAGTCGGACTGGCAAAGAGCAATGGAAAGTATATCGAGATCGACGACAGAAAAGAAGCAATCGCTTACTGCATGGTAAATGCCCAGCCGGGAGATATGATCGTACTGCTCGGAAAAGGGCATGAGGATTATCAGGAAATCCGTGGCGTGAAGTATCATTTTGATGAACGTGAGGCAGTGGCTGAGATCTTAGAGGAGATCAAAGAAGGAAAACGTGTACGCACGGTGTAATTGCTGATAACAGGAAGTGTGTGGAAGATGCAATCGATGGATTGGAACAACGGGTTTGCCCGAAAAGCGGGAAAATATTTTATTGTAATACCACACGAAGTGAACGAAATTGGAGGAAATATTTTGAATACAATTACTGTAGAAGAACTGGCACAGAACGGAACAGAGGGACTGCAGCTTATAGATGTCCGTCCGGAAAATGATTTCTCGCACGGAGCGATCGAGAGCGCTGTTAATCTTCCATTAGAAAAGATTGAAGCGGGTGAGACAGCTATTTTAAAAAAAGATCAGCCTGTTTATCTGTACTGCCATGTGGGTGAAAACAGCCGTGATGCAGCTGAAATATTAGAGGACGATGGGTTTACGACTGTCAACTTAGAGGGTGGTTACCGCGCATGGTTAAGATATCAGCTCACGCGCGTGACAATGGAGGACGATTCAAGAAAAGAGCGCACGGAGCAGATTGAAAAAAGCCTGATCAAAAAATTCAGAAAACCAATCTGGAGCCGTTTCACCAAAGCACTGCATGATTATGAAATGATAAAGGACGGCGATAAGATTGCAGTGTGTATTTCCGGTGGAAAAGATTCTATGCTTTTGGCAAAACTGTTTCAGGAATTATACCGACACGGAAAACGCAATTTTGGACTTGTTTTTTTGTGCATGAATCCGGGTTACAACGAGGAAAACTGGCGTATTATTCAGGAAAATGCAAAACTTCTTGATATTCCGCTCACGACATTTGAAACACAGATCTTTGATTCTGTTGCGGAGGTGGATAAGAATCCGTGTTACCTGTGTGCAAGAATGAGAAGAGGATATCTGTACTCCAAGGCAAAAGAGTTAGGCTGTAACAAGATCGCGCTGGGACATCATTTTGACGATGTGATCGAGACGATCCTGATGGGAATGTTGTACAGCGGCAAAGTGGAGACTATGATGCCAAAACTTCACAGCCAGAACTTTGAGGGCATGGAACTGATCCGTCCGCTGTATCTTGTCAAAGAAGAGGATATCAAGGCATGGCGTGATTACAACCGCCTGCAGTTTATCCAGTGTGCATGCCGTTTTACTGAAAACTGTACAAGCTGTGGCGGGGCAAAAGGTTCGAAACGTGAGGAGATGAAAGATCTTGTGACGGAACTTCGCAAAAAGAGTGAGTTCATCGACAGTAATATTTTCAATAGTGTCAGCAATGTGAATTTAAAGACCATCATTGGTTATAAGAAAGATGGAGAGTATCACAATTTCCTGGATAATTATGATGCTGAGTAAAAGCGGATTTTTCGGGTAAAAGTGGGCGAATAAATATGGTAGAAAATCGAGGCGAAAATCCTTACTTTTAAAGTAGGGATTCGTTTGGTGTTGAGAAAGGAATCCTGCGTTGCGGGGTTCCTTTTTTGCGTGGAGGATTTGTAATGAAGCGGTGCGTGGGTGTGGCTGTCAGCCCCCCCCCAGGTTCGCCATTCCAGCCCCAAAAGAGCCCCGCACCTTACATGCAAAATGAATCCCCCTACCCCAAAAACCACCCACGAAAGGAGTTCACCTATACAATGAAAGTCCACAAAACAATCACCTACGAATACAAAAACGCCCCAATCCCCGGCGGCGGCTACGTCACCGGTTTATTGTACCACCCAAAACAGCCCGGCATCCTCTATGCCAGAACAGACATCGGAGGCGTTTACCGGTATGAATACGAAAAAAAGTGCTGGAAAGGCCTCATCGACAGTGTGAGCATGGCGGACATCTCCGAAACATTTCCAATCGCATGCGCACTTGACGAAAAGAAACCGGAACGATTGTACGTCATGAGCGGCATTAACGGACAGGGCTATGGAAAATTTTCAATTTCAGAGAATTATGGAGAGACATTTATTCACAAAAAAATCCCGGTGACCGTTCATGGCAATCTTTGCGGAAGAGGAACCGGATACCGTCTGGTGGTAGATAAAAAAGATGAAAACACACTTTATTTTGCAAGCCAGTTAGATGGTCTCTGGAAAACCACGGACAGAGGAGATACCTGGGAACGGCTTCCTTTAGAGGAAAATTACATGACCTGTGTCTGGGTATCGGATGATTCGAAAACAATTGTTGCAGGAACCGCAGGATATACGACAAGGGAGAGTGATACGCTTCGCGGTCACAGCCTGTATGTTTCCTATGATGCAGGGCAGACGTTTGAAAAACTGATGCAGCCGGAAAATGTCATGATTCATGACAGTAAAATGAACGGTCTTGTGGCATCGCGCTATGACTATGATGGAACATACCTTTATGTGACGATGAATGTCACCGGAAGATGGAATTATGTGGTCGACCTTGGATATAGCTGTGATTCCGGGGATGTGATCGGCGGGAAAGTGCTGCGGTATTATTTTTCAGACGGGAAAATTGCAGGGTATGATGACATTACACCGGATGCGGATGGCACGCTGACAGCAGAATTTTTAAATTATGGTTTTGGCGGTATTTCTTCCTGTAAAACAATGCCGGGACTTCTGGTGTGTTCAACGCTCTGCAGGGAAAAAGAGAGCGATGAAATCGTATATCTTTCGAAAGATTATGGCAGCAGCTGGAGCGTGAGTCTCTGCGGACTGGAAAAGGGGGATTTATATTTTAATACTTCCTACATGAAACCGGAGTATAACGGAAACCATTGTCTGCTGCACTGGCTGAGTGATATTAAGATCAATCCGTTTGATCCGGATGAGGTATGGTTTAATTCGGGAACCGGCGTTTTTATGACGGATGCGCTGCTCAGTGAGCATCCGCGCTATCATGATGCGTGTACCGGAATCGAGGAGACCGTTCATCTGAATGTATATGCGCCGGTTGATGGAGAGGTACAGCTTGTGGATATCGTTGGAGACCTCGGCGGATTTGCATTCCGGAATCTTGATGAACCCTGTAAAAATTCTTTTGATGACAGCGAGGGCAACCGTTACATTACCTGTATCAACGCAGATATTTCCGATGCGGACAGTAATCTTGGCATTGTGACGGCGCGGGGAAACTGGAAAGGAAAAACCAAAGGCGGTCTGGTGCGCACGTGCGATAATTTTAAAACATTTGACCGGATCGGCATGCCGTTTGGTATCAATGCAGAGATCGACAAGAAACTGCATGAGATCGAAAACCCGAATGTCAATGCCGGATGGGTGGCAGTGTCATCGGATGGCGTCAATATTGTATGGTCGGTTGCGGATGGGATAAGGCTTCCGGTGGAACTGGTGCTTGTCAGCAATGATGGAGGACACAGTTTTCAAAAAGCAGGAGTGTTTGATCTGGCGGGGCAGCCTGTTGAGACGGGATATCTGAAAGTATTTTCCGACCGCAGCAGGAAAGATCTGTTTTATGGTTTTGGCGGTGCGTCCGAAATCTATGTGAGCAGGGATGGAGGAAGAAACTTTTATCAGAAACAGCCGAAAGAGGCATTTCCGGTCTGTGATTTTGGCTATATTGATACTGCAAATAAGACGGAAGTGCGCGGTGAGGGCGGAAAGACTGGCATATTTTACCTGGCATTGGGAGATGCAGGACTTTATAAACTCTGTTATGACACGAAAACAGAAGAAATCCATGTGAAACGCCTGACGGACACGGGGGATGCCTGCTACCGGATGGGACTTGGTGTGATCGGAGAGGACAGGGATTATCTGACAGAGGAAAAAGCAATTTATTTCTGCGGACGCCTTGAAGGGGAATATGGTTTTTACCGCACGTTTGATGAGGGAAAATCGTATGAGCGGCTGAATCAGGATAAACAGATGTACGGCGAGATCAACAGTATCGATGGGGATAAAAGAAAGTTTGGCAGATTTTTTCTGGCGACCGGGTCACGCGGTGTTTTGTATGGGGAGATGAAACGTTAGAGTCGGAAAATATAATATAGCAGAAAGATAAATTTTGGGAGAGAAGAATTCATTTACCAGATTTATCAGGTGTAAAGACGAACGTAAGAATATATCTATATATTAAGAAAGGAAAAGTTAGATGAGAGTTTACGAAGAAAACAACAGACTTGTAATTGCAGATGGAACATTGACATTATGGTTAGAACCATGGGGAGAAAATTCCTTCCGTGTGCGCATGACCAAAGAGGCACAGATGGATGCACATGACTGGGCGCTGACCGAGGAGGTAAAAATGTGTCCGCTTCAGGTGGAGTGTAAAGAAGTTGATACGACGGATCCATGGTACAAAGGCGAGGAGTTTGCAAAATATCATCAGACCGGAAAAGTTTACACCGTTAAAAATGGAAAAATCACGGCCGTGATCTCCCCGGAGGGATGGATCAGCTATTATAATCAGAAGGGAGAACTTCTGACCGAAGAGTACTGGAGAAACAGAAACCGGATCAACCGCTACTGTGTGCCGCTGCGCATTGATGCGAGAGAGTTAAAACCGATCCCGGGCAGTACGGATTACGAACTGACTATGCGTTTTGAGGCGTTTGATGATGAAAAAATATTTGGTATGGGACAGTATCAGGAGAAAAATCTGAATAAAAAAGGTGCAATGTTAGAACTGGCGCACAGAAACAGTCAGGCGAGCGTGCCGTTTATGGTCTCAAGCAGAGGCTATGGATTTTTCTGGAACAACCCGGCAATCGGAACAGCAGTTTTTGGTGCAAACAAGACAGAGTGGTACGCAAAGAGCACAAAAAAACTGGACTACTTTATTACGGCAGGAGATACACCGTTTGAAATCGAGGAACAGTATTCTGCGGCAACCGGAAGGACTCCGATGATGCCGGAATATGGTATGGGATACTGGCAGTGCAAACTGCGCTACCGCAACCAGGATGAAATCCTTGCAGTTGCCAGAGAACACAAAAAGCGCGGACTTCCGATGGATGCGATCGTGATCGACTTTTTCCACTGGACAATGCAGGGCGAGTTTAAATTTGAGCCGAGAGACTGGCCGGATCCGAAAGCGATGGTGGATGAGTTAAAGAGCATGGGAATCGAGACGGTTGTCTCTGTCTGGCCGACCGTGGATGAGCGCAGCGAAAACTATGGCGAGATGAACGACCGCGGATATCTTGTCACACCGGATCGTGGACTTTCCTATCATATGAGCTGGATGGGAAATACCGTATTTTACGATGCGACCAATCCGGGCGCACAGAAATTTGTATGGGAAAAATGTAAGGAAAATTACTATAAAAACGGAATCCGCTGTTTCTGGTTAGATGAAGCGGAACCGGAGTATGGACCATATGATTTTGATAATTACCGCTATTATGAGGGACCGGCACTGCAGTGCAGCAACGTTTATCCGGTTGGCTATGCGAAAGGATTTTATGACGGATTGAAGGCGGAGGGAGAAAAAGATATCATGAGTCTGGTGCGCTGTGCATGGGCAGGCAGCCAGAAATATGGCGTTCTTACCTGGTCCGGGGATGTGTACTCGTCCTTTCGCTCCATGAGAGAGCAGCTGCAGGCAGGACTTAATATGTGCGTGGCTGGTATTCCGTGGTGGACATCGGATATCGGAGGCTTTCTTGGCGGGGATATCAAAGATCCGGCATTTAAAGAACTTCTGGTGCGCTGGTTTGCCTGGGGTGCATTCTGCCCGGTATTCCGTATGCATGGGGAGCGTTCTCCGTGGTACGAGAGAGAGCAGGAGTTTATCGATGGTGTGCGCCAGCTTACTTCCGGTCAGGATAATGAAGTGTGGAGTTTTGGGGAGGACAATTATGAGATCCTGAAAAAATATCTGTTTATCCGTGAACGTCTGCGACTATACATCCGTAGTTGCATGGAACAGGCAAGTAAAACGGGTGCACCGGTGATGCGTCCACTGTTCTTTGATTTTGCGGAGGATAAAGAGAGCTGGAACGTGGAGGATGCGTATATGTTCGGACCAGATCTTTTAGTGGCACCGGTCATGGAGGCAGGTGCGACAGAGCGCAGGGTATATCTCCCAGCAGGTACAAAATGGACGGATGCCTACACGAAAAAGGTATACGAGGGCGGAAATTATGTGACAGTACCGGCACCGATCGATGTGATTCCGGTATTTATGAGAGAGGGAATCTCTTATCCGATTTATGAATAAAAGTAAGAGTTCAATGAAATAATAAGATAGCCGAGTGAAGCAAGTGTAGATCACGATCATGTGCTGGTTTTGCACATGATATAAAAAATCCCCCACGCAGTGTTTGCAGCCACTGCGTGGGGGATTTTCATATTAAGAAGGGGGTTTTGTCATATTGACGATAGAAACCCAGCTGTTAAATATTTAACAGCAAGTCTATTATGTACCCAAAAGTACTAAAAATCCAGTGAACATATTGTGAATTTTTGTATTTTAATTGTTAATAAATGAAAATGAAACATGAAAGAGGATTGCGGATGACTTGACGTTTCCTTTGCTTTTCCCGTATAATAAAAACGTATGGGCATATGCCCGGCGTATTTTTTTTTGAAATGGAGAGTAATATGTCAATAGATCAGAGTAAAATCAGAAATTTTTGTATTATAGCACATATCGATCACGGTAAATCGACACTTGCCGATCGTATCATAGAACGTACAGGAACTTTGACCAGCCGTGAGATGCAGGCGCAGGTTCTTGACAATATGGATTTAGAGCGTGAGCGTGGAATTACGATCAAGTCACAGGCAGTCCGTATCATTTATAAGGCAAATGACGGGGAAGAGTATATTTTTAACCTGATCGACACACCTGGGCACGTCGATTTTAACTATGAGGTATCACGAAGCCTTGCAGCCTGCGACGGTGCGATCCTGGTTGTGGATGCAGCACAGGGAGTGGAAGCACAGACACTGGCAAATGTATATCTCGCATTAGATCATGATCTTGATGTCATGCCTGTCATCAACAAGATCGATCTTCCGAGTGCACAGCCGGATGAAGTGGTAAAAGAAATCGAGGATGTGATCGGGATTGAGGCGGAGGATGCACCGCGTATTTCTGCTAAGACCGGCTTAAATATCGATCAGGTATTAGAGCAGATCGTAACAAAGATCCCGGCCCCGACTGGAGATAAAGAAGCACCGCTTCAGGCGCTGATCTTTGATGCACTTTACGACTCTTACAAGGGTGTTATCGTATTCTGCCGTATCAAAGAGGGAACGGTAAAAGTGGGAGATACCATCCGCATGATGGCAACCGGTGCACAGTCCGAGGTCACAGAGGTCGGATATTTTGGTGCCGGACAGTTTATCCCGTGTGATGAGCTTGCAGCGGGAATGGTAGGTTATCTCTGTGCAAGTATCAAAAATGTCCGCGATACCCGTGTCGGTGATACCGTGACAAATGCCGACCGCCCATGCAGTGAGCCGCTTCCAGGTTACAAAAAGGTCAATCCGATGGTGTACTGCGGTATGTATCCGGCTGACAGTGCAAAATATCCGGATCTCCGTGATGCATTGGAAAAATTACAGATCAACGATGCGTCCTTGCAGTATGAGCCTGAGACATCGTTAGCGCTTGGTTTTGGTTTCCGCTGCGGATTTTTAGGCCTGCTTCATTTAGAAATCATTCAGGAGCGTTTAGAGCGTGAGTTTAATTTAGATCTTGTGACAACAGCTCCGGGGGTTATTTACAAAGTGCACAAGACAAACGGAGAGGTCATGGATCTGACAAACCCGTCAAACCTGCCGGATCCGTCTGAGATCGAATACATGGAAGAACCTGTCGTATCGGCAGAAATCATGGTGACGAGTGAGTATGTCGGTGCAATCATGAAACTGTGCCAGGAGCGCCGCGGTGTTTATTTAAGTATGGAATACTTAGAGGAAACGCGTGCACTGATCAAGTATGATCTGCCGTTAAATGAGATCATTTACGATTTCTTTGATGCATTGAAGTCACGTTCGAGGGGTTATGCGTCCTTTGATTATGAATTAAAGGGATATGAGCGCTCCGAGCTGGTAAAACTTGATATCCTGATCAACAAAGAACAGGTCGATGCCCTTTCCTTTATCGTATTCAAAGACAGTGCGTATGAGCGTGGAAGAAAGATGTGCGAAAAATTAAAGGAGGAGATTCCAAGACATTTATTCGAGATCCCGATTCAGGCGGCTGTTGGCGGTAAAGTCATTGCGAGAGAGACCGTCAAGGCAATGCGTAAGGACGTGCTTGCAAAATGTTACGGTGGCGATATTTCCCGAAAGAAAAAACTGTTAGAGAAACAGAAAGAAGGAAAGAAGCGTATGCGTCAGGTCGGAAATGTCGAGATCCCGCAGGAAGCATTTATGAGTGTTTTAAAACTGGATGAGGATTAAATATGGAAAAAAAGGAACTGGAATTATATATACATATCCCGTTCTGTGTCCGGAAATGTAATTATTGTGATTTCCTTTCTTTCCCGGCAGATGAAGATACACAGAGACAATATGTGAAGGCACTTTGCAAAGAAATTTTCTATTATGGGGCACATTGCAGGGATTATGTGGTTTCGACAGTCTATATTGGTGGCGGCACGCCATCGTGGCTGTGGGAGTCGGATATGGCAGAGATCATGGATGCCGTGCATAAAAATTTTGCGCTGCTGCCGGATGCGGAAGTCTCTGTTGAGTGCAATCCCGGAACTGTTACAGCGCAGAAATTTGAAGTGTACAGACAGTCCGGGATCAACCGGATCAGTTTGGGATTGCAGTCTGCACAGAATGTTGAACTGAAAATGTTAGGGCGTATCCATACATGGGAACAGTTCCTGAAAACTTATGAACTTGCAAGAGCAGGAGGATTTTCCAATATTAATGTGGATCTAATGAGCTCACTGCCGGGACAGCACATGGAAAGCTATGCAGATTCGCTGCAGAAAGTCTGCCGTCTGAAACCGGAACATATTTCTGCCTATTCGCTGATCATTGAAAAAGGAACTCCGTTTTATGATCTGTATAAATTTGATGCGGTTAAACAACGTGCAGGAATGGCGACGGATGCACTGCCGACAGAAGATGAAGTCTATGAGATGACACAGCTGACCGGGCAGATGCTTAAGGAAAACGGCTATGTGCATTATGAGGTTTCAAATTTTGCACAGCCTGGTTATGCGTGCAGACATAATATAGGTTACTGGACGCGTGTCAATTATCTTGGTCTGGGACTTGGTGCGTCGTCATTGATGGAAAATATACGTTACACTAACACCAGAGATTTATATACTTATCTGGAGCAGGTCGAAGTCATCCGGGAAGGCATCTGGGAAAATAAACATGACGACGGAACAGTGGAACAGCTCCCGGCAACCAATCTGCACGCCTCTGCTGAGTCAGTTGGCAAATATGCGCAGATGGAAGAATTTATGTATTTAGGACTTCGTATGATCGACGGAGTTTCAAGGGATGATTTTATGCACAGCTTTGGGATGCCCATCGAGGCAGTGTATCAGAAAGTTTTGAATCATCTACAGGAGGAGGAGCTCTTAGAGCGCCGCGCAGGAAGAATATACCTGACACCCAGGGGACAGGATGTCAGCAATTATGCACTGTCGCAGTTCCTGTTTGATTGAAACATCATAAAATATTAAGAAAATGTTTTATGGTCTTTTACATGTGGATAGGATATAATGTGCGTAGGCAGTGAGCGGTGCCAAATAAGAGAAATACAAAAAATGACTGCTTGCAGGCACTTTTTTGTGTTTTTCTTATTTGATAGGGCGGTGCTAGGTGCCGGTGGCACCTGTTTAGCACGGACCGAAGTGGAACGTAGATGCCTGTCAGTCCAGTGGCACTGCGGACGAAAGTTAAAAGTAAATTAAAATAAATAAGATGGTGAGTGAACGGATTTGAATGCAGAGAAACGAAGAAAAAAACGACTGAGAAATCTGGTGTGCATAGTATATTGTTCGCTGCAGCTTTTGATCGTTCTTGCGTTATTTCAGGGGATGGGGAGTTTGCTGCATAAGCTGGTTCCGGCAGGTATTGATCTTTCACAGATTGAGGGGAAGATCGTGGCTGTTGACGACGAGCAGGAGAATAAGGATAAGTTAGATGAGAATAAACTGATCGTATGCTTAGATGCCGGACATGGTGGAAAGGATAACGGGTCTGATTACAGGCTGCGTTATGAAAAAAACGATAATTTAAAAATAACACAGGCAGTGGCGGCATATCTTGCTGATAAAGAGGACGTACAGGTCATTATGACGCGTTCCGATGATACATTTTTATCGTTGGAGGAACGGACAACCTTTGCAAATCAGAATAATGCCGATTATTTTGTGTCACTGCACCGCAATACGGGTGAAGGAAATGGTGTGGAGACCTGGATCCGCAGTGACGCGGATGACAAGACACAGGCGCTTGCAAAAAATATTATGGACAACCTGGATGCTGCCGGGATCTCGAGAAACCGTGGCGTAAAAAAAGGAACACAAAAGAGCGAGAGCAAAGATTACTATGTAAATCTGCACACGAACATGCCGGCATGTATTGTCGAACTTGGTTTTATGAACAGTCCGACGGACAATCAGCTGTTTGATGCGAACGTTGAAAATTATGCAAAAGCGATTGGGGATGCAGTATTAAAAACATATGAGGCTTATGGAAAAGACGGAGCAGATGCTACAGAATCCGTCGAGGATGTCCCGGGCACGGAAGAACAGATAAGTACGGAAACTGGCACAGGTACGACAGGACAGGTATTGCAGAACACACCGATTGAAAATGTATCCTCATTGGATGCCACCAGCCATGACTGGGGACTTGGCAGCCATACAGATGATGAAAACCGTCCGTTGGATGCTGTTAATGCACAGGAGACATATGGAAAATACAATGCGTACTTTATTGGTGATGACACGAAGGATATTTATCTGACCTTTGATGAAGGTTATGAATACGGACAGACTGAGAGCATTTTAAATACCCTAAAGGAAAAAGGGGTGTCCGCCACATTTTTCGTGACAGAGCCGTATGCGAAAGATAATCCGGATCTGGTAAGACGTATGATCGATGAGGGACATGTGTTAGGAAACCACAGCGTGACACATCCTTCCGCGGGTATGCCTTCCTTATCATTGGATAAACAGGAAAATGAGGTGACAGAGAACCATGCCTATATCAAGGAAAATTTCGGATATGACATGTATCTGTTCCGTTATCCGACCGGAAGATTCAGCGAGCAGTCACTTGCCCTGTTAAATAACTGTAATTACAAGAGTATTTTCTGGAGTTTTGCATATCTGGATTATGATGTCAATAATCAGCCGGATCATGCATCGAGTCTGCAGAAGATGAAAGATAAACTTCATCCGGGTGCAATTTATCTGCTCCATGCGGAGTCAGAGACAAATGCAGCAGTGCTGGGAGATTTTATTGATGCCGTGAGAGCTGCAGGGTATGGGTTTAAGAATTTTTAATAGAATATTTTCAGGAGAAAGCAGGGAACGTCAGAATGATTTGACGCTCCCTGCTTTTTTCAGAAATGTGGGTTGTCAGTTTAGCTAGCATCACTTTACCTTGATAACCATTTATTTTGATAAAGTGATGACACGCAGTATAAAAAATGATACAATATTTTTGTATGCATATATGTACGCTTAGAATTTTCTAAATGAAGAATTCTAGGAGTACATGAAAAAAGGGAAATGAAATAAAAAAGAAGGCGCTGAATTTGAAAGTGACAAAAATGATAAGCAGGAAAATGGCAGGCGGCATATTATTGGGCTTTCTGGCTGTGGCAGGCATTGTGACAGGCAGTCAGGGAAGTGTGACAGTTTATGCGGCAGAGGAATTACAGGGAAGTGGAACAGCAGAAGATCCGTATGTGATCACCGGTTCGGAGGATCTGTGGAAGTTTGCAGAGATCGTAAAAGCATCCTCGGATAGAAATGAATGTGCGAAAGTTGCAGATGGTGTAACAGAGATCGATACAACAGTACGTGGAGAAAAGAAAGACTTAACATGGAATCCGATCGGAGATTCCTCCGGTTCCTATAAAGGAGTCTTCGATGGTAACGGAGCAGAGATCACGATCCATGCGGACAGAAGCATTAACAATAATGCCGGTTTGTTTGGCATACTAGGCAGTGGCGGAGAGATAAGAAATGTCACCACTGCAGGAAGTTCTAAAGGCTGGGATAGTGTAGGAGGTATCTGTGGTCAGGCATGTAGTGATGCAAAAATCGTAAACTGTAACAATAAAGCAGATATAACCGCACAAGGAGGTCAGGCAGGAGGTTTGGCTGGATATGCAAGCAGTGCACAGATCGAATCCGATACCTCGATCAGTAATACAGGTGCAGTTACAGGGACAGCGAATGTAGGTGGACTTGTCGGTCAGGCTAGTGGTGGAATGAAGGTGATCGTCCATGAGGGTATTCTCAATTCTGGAGCTATAACTGCTAAATCAAGTGGATATGTCGGAGGTTTGATCGGATATGCAGATCTTGCGTCCATTCAAGCGGATGCGGATATTATCAATACGGGTAAGATATCTAGTATGGGAAGCAATACTTCTATGGGAGCAGGAGGATTGATCGGATATGGAATTGATATATCTATAATTTCCCGGAATGGAATGTTACAGAATAAAGGAGAAGTGACAGCAGCAATTACAAGTGTTGGTGGTATTGGAGGGCATATGACAAGTTCTGATAACAGTAACTGTCAAATTCAGGCAGCAAAGGGCGTGATCAATACCGGCAGGATCACAGGTAAAAATAGTGTCGGTGGAGTTGTCGGGGAGTATGCATATTCTGCACCGATGACTTCTATGGATGGATTTATTTTAAATAGGGGAGCTGTGGAAGGAAATGGAGATAATGTCGGCGGTGTGATCGGAAGAATGGGCAGCAATTCAGATGGTAGTAAGTATGGAAATATGGGAGATGTCACGAATACAGGTAAGTATACCGGCGGCGTGATCGGATCATGGGACAGCAATACCAGTCTGGAAAATTCGTTCAATATAGGAAATGTGGTAGTAACAGGTGAAGATGCTGCAGACGTTGGTGGTATTGCAGGAAGATTTACGGGTGTCAATATTAAGAATTGCTATCATACAACGGAGTATCCGCTGATCGGTAACGGAGAAGCTGAGAAAGACGAGATCACCGGCAAGATATCGAATTGTTACTGTATGGAGAAGAATACGTTACCATGGGACGGCGAGATTACAAAGACAACGAAAGCATTCACGGATGGAGAGGTTGCATATCTTCTGGATGGAAGTGGAGATAGCAGGAGGGCTGAATTGTTCTGGGGACAGAAGATCGGAACAGATCAGACTCCGGTATTGGGCGGTATGACTGTATATCAGGATGGCAGCATATACAGTAATGCAGACGGACATCACTATGGTGCACCACAGTATACATGGAGCGAGAGCAATATGAGCTGTACGGCACGCAGAATATGTGAAGGATGTGAAAATGAAGAAAGCGAAACAGTAACTGCATCTTATACAGAGGAAAAAGCAGGATGTGAAACAAACGGTAAGAAAGAGTACAAAGTAGAATTTAAAAATCCATCATTTGAGGTTCAGACAAAGACGATCATGACGGATTCACTTGGACATGATGTAACAGATGCAGTCTGGTCAAAGGATGAAAAGGCACATTGGAAAGATTGTAAAAATGGATGTGGAAAGAAATTAGAACAGGCAGAGCATACATTTCAGACGATCATCGACCGGCAGGCAACAGAAAGTACCGAAGGCAGCAGCCATGAGGAATGCAGCGTATGCGGCTATCAGAAAGCAGCAGTTGTGATCCCGGTGACCGGGAAGGAAGAAACAACAAATGAACAGCCGTCCAATACAAATACACTTACCGTCGGACAGGTTGTTGTGAATAAGGCAGATGGATCGTTCTATACCATCAAGAAGAATGCCGGTAAAGTCCATGAGGTAGAATACAAGGCACCGAAAAACAAAAAACAGACAAAGATCGCTGTGCCGGATTCTATCAAAATTAATGGTGCGACCTATAAAGTAACATCGATCGCAAAGAGTGCATTTAAGAATAATAAGAAACTAAAGACGGTTACGATCGGTAAGAATGTATCAAAGATCGGAAAAAATGTCTTTTCCGGATGCAAGAAGTTAAAGACAATTACGATAAAATCTACAAAACTGAAAGCAAAGACACTTTCTAAGAGTACATTTAAAGGAATCACAAAAGCAACCACGGTCAAAGTACCGAAGAAGAAATTATCCGCTTATAAGAAATTATTTAAGAGCAGGGGACTTTCTTCCAAAGTAAAAGTAAAGGCATATTAAAGTAAGACAGACAACGTTACAGTATACAGGTTTTCCTGCGGACTGTAGCGTTGTTTTTTTCTGGTGCAATCTATGGCAGGATAGGTATAGAATATTTTCAGAAGAAATGGTAAAATGAAATCGGTCAATTCGTGCAGAGATGCGTGTGGCTCCGGCTGCATTACCTGCGACACTTTTTTCAATAGCGTAGGCTTAGCGGTGTTATCGTGAGGTAGCGGATGACCTTTTTATGCATTGCTCTAGGAAAAGAGGTAGATCAGGCAATCAAAGAGGGGAATAAAGCATTATTGGGTACGCTAAAAGAACTTAGCTTAAAAAAGCGGAACAGATTGCAATTTCTAAATTATGTTTGTATAGGGAGGATGACGATATGGGTAAGATTATCTTGTATCATGGGAGTCCTGACAAAGAAATAAAGCCAGCTTTTGGATTGGGAGAAAACCGGCATGATTACGGAAAAGGCTTTTATTTGACGGAAAATATTGATCTTGCAAAAGAATGGGCGGTTTGCAGACCGGATGAGACAAATGGCTGGGTTCATAAATATGAGTTGGATATGGAAGGACTGAAAGTACTTGATTTCCAGAAATATAGCATTTTATCATGGCTGGCTGAATTAATGAAACACAGGGATGCAGCAGACTCTAAGCGTTACAGAATGTTGTCGCAGAAGTTTATTGCAAAATATGGTATCGAAACAAGCGGATATGATGTGATAAAAGGATGGAGAGCGGATGCATCGTACTTTTATATTGCAAAAGCGTTTGTCAGAGATGAAATTGATGTGGAAATTTTAGAAGAGCTCCTTTTGTTGGGAGGTTTGGGAATACAGTATTGTATTAAATCAGAACTGGCATATTCGAGGCTGTCTGAGAGAAAAGAAGAACTTATTTCCGTGGAATATGACGAGTTTAATGAAAAATACAATGAACGCGATGTGACAGCAAGGAAAAGGATGAAAGAATTGATTGACTCTGATGCAAATAAAGTAACCAATGTGTTTAGTACACTTTTATGAGGAGAGAAAAATGCGGGCATATTCAGAGACATATTTAGATGATGTGGTAGAGAGTCAGGGAAAACTGTTTGATTTTGTAGCGCAGACATTTCCTGAAAATGATACAACGGATTTTATAGAAGCGTATATGAAAAGTAAAACCAGAAAATATATCGATGAGTCGATGGCGTATGTTAATACCATGGATGCTAAAGAATTATGGAGATATTTTTCGGATACAGAAAAGTATAAATTGAAAGCTGGAAAGGCTTTAGAAGGGTTTATGCCGGACTGGATTGGCGAGTTTTATGCGTATTATCAATGGTACTATAATATTCCAAGCTCGGAGGTGATAGAAAAAGTACCGTTAAATTTTTTGATGAAAGCGTATCACGGACTGCATGACTTAGAGCTTGATCTGGCAGTAAAAAAGGTAGGTGCAGCATAAAATGGATATTTTATGTTTTCATAATCCTGATGAGGAAAATGGATACTTGAGTAACTGGTATATGTCACAGTTTGATGTAAATGGAATCGGATTTTCATCTATGGAGCAATATATGATGTATAAAAAGGCAGTTTGTTTCAGAGACGATGTGATTGCTGAAAAGATATTGGAAACAGATGAGGTTGGATCTATAAAAGAACTGGGACGTATGGTGGCAGGCTATAATGAAAATTACTGGAATGGTATAAGGCAGATTGTAGTTTATGAAGGGCTTATAGCAAAATTTTCCCAAAATGATAAATTGAGGGAAGGTTTGTTACATACGAAAGATCAAATCCTTGCAGAATGTGCGGTAAAAGACAGAATTTGGGGGATTGGATTATCTATGAAAGATCCAGATCGGATGGATTTGAGCAAATGGAGAGGTCAAAACTTATTAGGATACACATTGATGATGATAAGAGACAGGTTGTAAATGTTATTACTTATCTGAAATATTCTTATGAAGAAGGATATGTAAAAGTAAAGGCATACTAAAGTAAGACAGACAACGTTACAGTATACAGGTTTTTCTGCGGACTGTAGTGTTGTTTTTTTAATTCATAGGATTCGGGTGTCAAAATTTGGAAGCCACCTTTTGACACCCGAATCTTCATAGGAAAATTACGTCCATGAATTAAAAAATCTTCGCATTCCTGTGATAGTAATCAGACAATTCTAAACAAATTCTAAAAAATTGGCACACTGGTATGACCAGAATTTATTGACACAACCACCCTAAAATGATAGAATTTATCTATAAGTAACAGATAAGGCGAAAAATGTTACAAAAGAAATGGAGATTATCATGGGAAATGTACGGATTCTGGAAGTAAAACAGAGCATTTTCGAGAGCAATGACAAGCAGGCAGCATTGCTTCGCGAAGAACTGAAAAAAGACGGCGTGTTCTTGTTGAACCTGATGTCATCGCCTGGATCAGGCAAGACAACGACGCTGACACGCACGATCGAGGCACTGAAAGATGACTTGAAGATCGGTGTCATGGAGGCAGATATCGACTCTGACGTGGATGCGGAAACAATTTTAAAGACCGGAGCAAAGGCAATCCAGCTTCATACAGGCGGCATGTGTCATCTGGATGCAGATATGACGAGACAGGGATTAAAAGGACTTGGAACAGATGATGTGGAACTGGTTATTTTAGAGAATGTCGGCAATCTGGTATGTCCAGCGGAGTTCGATACAGGTGCAGTGAAAAATGCGATGATCTTATCCGTACCGGAAGGACATGACAAACCTTTAAAATACCCGCTGATGTTTTCCATCTGCGATGTCGTGCTGATCAACAAGATCGATGTGATGCCATATTTTGATTTTGACTTAGAGCAGTGTAAAAAGAACATCCTGATGCGCAATCCGAATGCAAAGATCATCCCGATCTGTGCAAAGACAGGTGAAGGTATGGAAGAATGGGCAGACTGGCTGAAAAAAGAGACCGCTGCATGGAAAGAGGAGGAACACGCATGAAAAAGTTTGAGTACACACCACCGGAACAGCCGAGAGAGCTGATCTTAAAATTAGGACAGAAGATCACCGACCGTATCGGTCATACAGTGACAGCCGAAGATCCGGAATATTATGGATTAGAAGCACTTGTGACGGATGAGATGGCAGAAGTTGCACTGAAAATGAAAGTGCGCAAACCGATGACATTAGCACAGGCCGTAAAAGCAACCGGAAAAGAAGAAAAAGTGTTAGAAGAACTGTTGCAGGAAATGAGTAACATCGGTCTTTTAGAGTACAACTGGGAGAATCCGAAACACGAGAAGCAGTATGTCCTTCCGATGTATGTACCGGGAAGTGCAGAGTTTTTTAACATGAAGTTAGATCAGATTAAAGAGCACCCGGAAGTTGCATCATTCTTTGAGCGCATGGCATTTTTACCATTGCAGAAAGTAACACCGATGGTACCGCCAGGAGGCGCTGGAATCGGTATGCACGTTATCCCGGTTGA
>ENA-OQKN01000526-OQKN01000526.1-human-gut-metagenome-genome-assembly--contig:-NODE-526-length-40105-cov-4.016559_pt1 | contig 40105 bp, 32 predicted proteins | sample MGYA00242776_ERZ504794 | MGnify/ENA primary metagenome ERZ504794 (study PRJEB26092, sample SAMD00036434) | human gut metagenome | host: Homo sapiens | study: EMG produced TPA metagenomics assembly of... | reverse complement strand
AGATGAGATATCCCATACGCAGGTAGTAAGACCCCTTGAAGACGACAAGGTAGATAGGTCAGAGGTGGAAGTGTGGTGACACATGGAGCTGACTGATACTAATCGGTCGAGGGCTTGACCAAAAGGTAAGGGAACAAAAAGTTGTAGGTATTCGGTAGTTCAATATGTGGTTTTGAAGGTATGTAAAATGCCTTTAATGGCCCGGTGGCTCAGCTGGTTAGAGCGCCGCCCTGTCACGGCGGAGGTCGACGGTTCGAACCCGTTCCGGGTCGTTTTTACAAATGAAAATAATAATAAGCAATGGGAAAATCGCTGAGGAGGCGATTTTTTTGTTGCTTATTTTATTGGGTGGATTGAAAAATTGACTTCCAGTTTGCAAAAGTAAATCCCTGTTCTTAAAAGTTCTTTCAAGACTAAATTCCGGTATATTGGTTATCATGGTCTTGTGAATAGACACAGGGTTACCTGTGTGTGAGCAGTAGCAGGCCAGACTTTTCCAGGATGAGGCCTACTATTTTTATGTAGCAATTATTATGATAACATAAAAGGCACGGCATAAAGCAATCTTATGTAAAATCTATTAGAATAATTTATGCCATGCCTCTTTTTAATTTGATCGAATGTGGGATGGTTTAGGACCAGATAAAATGCGAGATAACATGGTGAACTGGCAGAAGATGTAAATAAAAGAATCATATCAGGAAATGTTCAACAGGGGCTTTGGAATGGGGCTGTTGACTGGAGCTTTGAAAGGGCAGTGTAACAGAAACATTTCCGGTTAATTTTACAAATGGAAAATGGGTTGTGATCGGCACCGAAGATGATGACAATGGATATCGTTATATTGTATGCGAAAATGGTACGCCAGATGGAGTTGGTACGATGTCTGTACATGATGGCGAACTTGATGAACAAGAAAGAATAGAGGGATTTGTACAGTAAAAAGGCATAAAATGATAAAACTGCCAGATAAAAAATCACCAAAAACCACCTGCCGGTTTATTGAGTATATATATAATAGTTTGACAAGACTAACTCGTGTTCAAACCATGAACACCTGAACAAATGCACAAATTATACTGTATACATTGTATTTTTTGCAGTAATACGAATTAAACATTTGCAATTTAATGAATAATTGATATAATAAGCATAGGCCAGTCTGTGAGGGTTTATTTCCCACGCAGACCCACATGTATTTTATATAACTATAATATACATATTTCATTCACTAATTGCAGGAGGAAATCAAAATGGCAAGAAAAATGAAAACCATGGATGGTAACCATGCAGCAGCTCATGCATCATATGCATTTACTGATGTAGCGGCTATTTATCCGATTACCCCATCTTCACCTATGGCTGAAGCTACAGATGAGTGGGCAACAGACGGAAGAACCAATATTTTTGGTCATGAAGTTCAGATCACAGAGATGCAGTCTGAGGCTGGTGCAGCAGGTGCTGTACACGGTTCTCTGGCAGCAGGTGCTTTAACCACCACCTACACCGCTTCCCAGGGTCTGTTACTGATGATCCCTAACCTTTATAAGATCGCTGGTGAGCAGCTGCCAGGCGTATTTAACGTATCTGCCCGTGCACTTGCCAGCCATGCCTTATCTATTTTCGGTGACCACTCCGACGTTTATGCCTGTCGTCAGACTGGATGCGCAATGCTGTGCGAGTCCAGTGTACAGGAAGTTATGGACTTAACCCCAGTTGCTCATCTGGCAGCTATCAAGGGCAAAGTTCCTTTCATCAACTTCTTCGACGGATTCCGTACATCTCACGAGATCCAGAAGATCGAGACATGGGATTACGAAGATCTGAAGGATATGGCTGATATGGATGCGATTGCTGAATTCCGTAAGCATGCATTAAATCCAAATCATCCATGCCAGAGAGGTTCTGCTCAGAACCCGGATATCTTCTTCCAGGCAAGAGAAGCTTGTAACCCATACTATGATGCTCTTCCAGCAATCGTTCAGGAGTACATGGACAAGGTTAACGCTAAGCTTGGTACAGATTATAAGCTGTTCAACTACTATGGTGCAGCAGACGCAGAGCATGTTATCATCGCTATGGGTTCTGTAAATGATACCATTGAAGAGACCATCGACTACTTAACAAAGCAGGGCAAGAAGGTCGGCGTTGTTAAGGTTCGTCTGTACAGACCATTCTGTGCACAGGCTCTGATCGATGCTATTCCAGAAACTGTTAAGACTATCTCCGTATTAGACAGAACAAAAGAGCCAGGATCTCTTGGCGAGCCTCTGTACCTGGATGTTGTTGCTGCTCTTAAGGGAAGCAAGTTTGATCAGGTTAAGATTTTAACCGGACGTTACGGTTTAGGTTCCAAGGATACCACACCTGCTCAGATCGTAGCAGTATATGAGAATGAAGCTAAGACTCCATTCACCATCGGTATCGTTGATGATGTTACCAATCTGTCTCTTGAGATCGGTGCTCCATTAGTCACTACTCCAGAAGGAACTACTAACTGTAAGTTCTGGGGTCTGGGTGCTGACGGTACCGTAGGTGCTAACAAGAACTCCATCAAGATCATTGGTGATAATACAGATATGTATGCTCAGGCATACTTTGATTATGACTCCAAGAAGTCCGGTGGTGTTACAATGTCTCACCTGCGTTTCGGACACAGCCCGATTAAGTCTACCTACTTAATCCACAAGGCTAATTTCGTAGCATGTCATAATCCATCCTATGTACGTAAGTACAACATGGTACAGGAGCTGGTTGACGGCGGTACTTTCCTGTTAAACTGCGCATGGGATATGGAAGGCCTTGAGAAGCACTTACCAGGCCAGGTTAAGAAGTTCATTGCTGATCACAAGATTAACTTCTACACCATCGATGGTGTTAAGATCGGTATTGAGACCGGTATGGGACCAACACGTATCAACACAATCTTACAGTCCGCATTCTTCGAGCTGACCGGAATCATCCCAGCTGAAAAGGCTAACGAGCTGATGAAGGCTGCTGCAAAGGCAACTTACGGACGTAAGGGTGAAGACGTTGTTATGAAGAACTGGGCAGCTATCGATGCTGGTGCCAAGGGCGTTCACAAAGTAGAAGTTCCAGCAAGCTGGGCTAACTGCGAAGATGAAGGTCTTGATTATAAGGTAGTTACCGAGGGAAGAAAGGAAGTTGTAGACTTCGTAAACAACATCCAGACCAAGGTAAGCGCTCAGGAAGGTAACACACTGCCTGTATCTGCATTCAAGGATTACGTTGATGGTTCTACACCATCCGGTTCTTCTGCATACGAGAAGCGTGGTATCGCTGTTAAGGTTCCTGTATGGAACGTTGATAACTGTATCCAGTGTAACTTCTGTTCTTATGTCTGCCCACACGCTGTTATCCGTCCAGTAGCTATGACTGCTGAGGAAGCTGCTAAGGCTCCTGCAGATATGAAGATGAAGGATATGACTGGTATGCCAGGATACAAGTTCTCCATGGCTATCTCTGCTCTGGATTGTACCGGATGCGGTTCCTGTGCTAACGTTTGCCCAGGCATGAAGGGTAACAAGGCTCTGGAAATGAAGCCATTAGAGGCTAGTCTGTCTGAGCAGGCTAACTACGACTTCGCTGAGACTCTGCCAGTTAAGGAAGAAGTTGTTGCTAAGTTCAAAGAGAACACTGTTAAGGGAAGCCAGTTCAAGAAACCTCTCCTTGAGTTCTCCGGTGCATGTGCAGGTTGTGGTGAAACTCCATATGCTAAGCTGATCACCCAGCTGTTTGGTGACAGAATGTACATTGCAAACGCAACTGGATGCTCCTCTATCTGGGGTAACTCTTCACCATCTACACCTTACACCATGAACGCTAAGGGTCAGGGTCCTGCATGGGATAACTCCCTGTTCGAGGACAACGCTGAGTTTGGTTACGGTATGTTACTGGCTCAGAACGCTATCAGAGATGGCTTAAAGTCCAAGGTTGAGTCTGTAATGGCTAACGAGAACGCTTCTGAAGAAGTTAAGGCTGCTTGCAAGGAATGGTTAGATACCTACGCTGTAGGCGCATTAAACGGAACTGCAACTGACAAGTTAGTTGCTGCATTAGACGGCATTGACTGCCCAACCTGCAAAGAGATCGTAGCTAACAAGGACTTCTTAGCTAAGAAATCCCAGTGGATCTTCGGTGGTGACGGATGGGCTTACGATATCGGTTTCGGCGGTGTAGACCATGTTCTGGCTTCCGGAAAAGATATCAACATCATGGTTTACGATACCGAGGTTTACTCCAATACAGGTGGTCAGGCTTCCAAGTCTACTAAGACCGGTGCTGTAGCTCAGTTTGCTGCAGGCGGTAAAGAGACCAAGAAGAAAGACCTTGCTGGTATTGCAATGAGCTATGGTTATGTATATGTTGCTCAGATCTGTATGGGTGGCGATATGGCTCAGACTGTTAAGGCTCTGGCTGAAGCAGAAGCATATCCAGGACCATCCCTGATCATCGCTTACGCTCCATGTATCAACCATGGTATCAAGAAGGGCATGGACAAGGCTATGACCGAAGAGAAGCTGGCTCTTGAGTGCGGATACTGGAACAACTTCCGTTACAACCCAGCTGCTGAGAAGAAGTTCACCTTAGATTCTAAGGCTCCTAAGATGGAAGGATATCAGGACTTCTTAAAGGGCGAGGTTCGTTACCTGTCCTTAACCATGAAGAACCCAGACAGAGCAGCTACTCTGTTCGCACGTAACGAGAAAGAAGCTAAAGAGCGTTACGAGCATCTGTCTAAGCTGGTTGCACTTTATGGAAACGACTAATTCATCCTGCAAAGTGAGTTAGAATAGATTTGGTTAAATTAACCCCGGAGAGCGTAAAAACTCTCCGGGGTTTTGTCTTTGGTAAGGTATCTAGTACATCGTTTCGTAAATAACTGTACTAATCACGTAGGATGCGGATTTGAGTGTGCAGGTCTAAAAACGCAGACGTAGCGGGCTACGCTGAGGCTTTTAGGCCTGTGCAATCAGATTCGCAGACAAGTGAGTGGTATAGTTATTTCGAAAACGATGTACTAGAATAAGTAAAAAATAAAAACTCCCAAAGAAGCAGGAGACATTAAATAAAACAGCTTCCTGTGCTTTGGGAGTTTTTGAACATCTCAAATATATAGCGTACAGACTTAATGGCTTATCGCATTACCAGGACAGAATCTCATATCCGTCTTCTGTGATCAGAACCTGGATTTCCCACTGGGCAGAAGGCATACCATCATCTGTATAAACGGTCCAGTCATTTTCCGCATCAACAAAAATATCTGCTTTTCCCATATTGATCATAGGTTCAATGGTAAAGATCATACCTGGGACCATAAGCATCTCAGTTCCCTTTTTGGAAACGAAGCTTACCCATGGATCTTCATGAAATTCCAGTCCAATGCCGTGACCTCCGATCTCACGGACAACTGTATAACCGTTTGCAGTGGCGTAGTCATGGATGGCTTGTCCCATATCACCTAAATGGCCCCATGGTTTTACATGTTTTAAGCCTTCATCAATACTTTGTTTTGTCACTTCTACCAGACGTTTTTTTTCAGGGGAAACTTCACCGATACAGAACATTCTGGAAGAATCAGAAAAATATCCATTATAAATAGTAGAAACATCTACATTGATGATATCGCCATCTTTTAAGATAACATCAGCAGAAGGGATACCGTGGCACACCTGATCATTAACAGAGGTGCATACGCTTTTGGGGAAACCTTCATAATTTAATGGAGCCGGGATGCCGCCTCTATGAGTAGTCTGTTCATATACCCAAAGGTCGATCTGTTCTGTTGTGATACCGGCGTGGATATGCTCTGCCACATAATCCAGGACTGCCACATTGATCTTTGCGCTTTCGCGGATCGCTGCGATCTGCTCTGGATTCTTGATCATGGCATGAGTGGGAATCTTGGAGCCTTTGCGGCGGTATTCTGACAGTTTCGCGTCAAAATCCAGATGACAATCTTTATATTTATGACCGCTGCCGCACCAGCAGGGATCGTTTCTTCCTATTTTCTGCACTTTCTGCATTTTATCCTCCTTCTGGTTTTCCGGCAGATAAAACAGGTTTAGGACCTGAGACCGGAAAACGCTGCCTATTCAGTATAACACAGCAGAAGGGGCAAATCCATAGGTGGATTGAGAATTATTCCCGGGACATAGATCTGGGCTTGGCAGATATATTGCGTATCATCTGATCCGGACCAGATGGTGTAAAGGCAAGGATATCGCCTGGGGTACAGTTCAGGATAATGCACAGGTCATTGATCGTACTGGTGCTGACTGGCTGGTTCTGTCTCAGCCGGTTGATAGTAGCACTTGAAATAGAATGGTTGTGGATCAGGGAATAGGTGGATTCTTTGCTGTTTTTTAATGTTTCCCAGAATGGCTGGTATGTGATCATAAATAGATACCTCTTTTGTTCTTTCATATGTTTTATTATTCTCTCTATAATAGTAAGCGTCTGAAAATGGAAAATTCCCCGTTTTCTCAGAAAAAAATTAAAAATAAATGGAAAAACTGTAATATTTAAATATCCCCTCTCTTGCATTTTTGTAAAAGTCATGTATAATGGGGGAACGGAGGAAGAGTACCATGAAATTGAGAAAAGTTTTAGGTAGTTTTGCCTGGGTGGTTCTGGCAGCTGCGCTGATCCTTGTAAATGCAGCTGCAGCTAATGCACAGGATAAGGCCACAGATAATGGACAGACTGTTCAGACTATGACCGTAAAATAAGAAGGGGCAGTATCCCACACAGAGTCGCGCTGCGGCTCTTTTTTAATTTGCCGGCTGTCAAAAGACTATAAGTGGCGGTGTGGTTGTACGCGAGAATGTACAGACAGCAACTTTTGCAATGATATTAACAAAATCTTATATGGATTTTAATTGCGAAATATAGTAGAATAAATTTCAGATAGTAATATATTAGTGTATAAGATATGTTCTCTCGGAGTCTTTCATGCACTTGCTTTTGCGGCCGATTTTCTGCCAGTCGCACCCGAATTTCATCAACGTATGCACCGCGTACACCTCTGAAATTTGGGCACAACTGACAAAAAATCTTCTCACAAAATCAAGTACAAAAAGATTCCGAGAGAACATAGATCAAAACAGGAGGAGATCATTATGCGTTTATTAGACAGTGAACTGAACAACAAGGAGCAGTGGAAGAAGGCCGAGATCAAACTTCCGCAGTTTGACCGTCAGGCTATGAAGGAAGCAACAAAGAAAACCCCACAGTGGGTACATTTTGGGGCAGGAAACATTTTCCGTGCATTTCCGGCAGCTTTACAGCAGAAGCTGTTAAATGAAGGAATTGAAAAGACCGGTATCATCGTAGCAGAAGGCTATGACTATGAGATCATCAAAAAGGCATACCGCCCACAGGATGACCTGAGCCTTTTAGTTACTTTAAAGGCAAATGGAACCATTGAAAAGACTGTGATCGGAAGCCTTGCTGAGTCACTGACTGTAGACCGTCATGACGCAGATGACTGGGGACGTTTAAAAGAGATCTTTGCAAGCGATACTCTTCAGATGGTAAGCTTTACCATTACAGAAAAGGGCTACAGCATCACTTCTCCTGATGGCGCATTCCGCGCTGATGTAAAGGCTGATTTTGAGGCAGGTCCTGAAAATGCAGACAGCTACATTGGCAAGCTGGCAGCATTATGTTACTGGAGATATACCAATGGTGCAGCACCACTGGCACTGGTAAGTATGGATAACTGCTCCCACAACGGAGACAAGCTGTTTGCAGCAGTGGATGCTTATGCAAAGGCATGGACAGAGAACGGAAAGGCAGAAAAGGGCTTCTTAGAGTATATTGAAAATCCTGCAAAGGTTTCTTTCCCATGGAGCATGATCGACAAGATCACCCCACGCCCTGATGCAAGTGTAAAGAAAATGCTGGAAGACTGTGGATTTACTGATACAGAGAGCATTGTTACCACCAAGAATACTTATGTAGCACCTTTTGTAAACGCAGAAGAGGCACAGTATCTTGTAATTGAAAATGCATTTCCAAATGGCCGTCCGGCATTAGAGAATGCAGGCGTTATGTTTACTTCCAGAGAGACAGTAGAGAAGGTAGAGCGCATGAAAGTGTGTACCTGCTTAAATCCTCTGCATACTGCACTGGCTGTATATGGCTGCCTGTTAGGTTACACCAAGATCAGTGATGAAATGAAAGACGCTGACCTGGTAAAGCTTGTTGAGATCATTGGATATAAAGAGGGACTTCCTGTTGTTACAGATCCTGGTATCCTTTCCCCAAAGAAGTTTATTGATGAGGTACTTCAGATCCGTGTACCAAACCCATTTATGCCTGATACCCCACAGAGAATTGCCTGCGATACTTCACAGAAGCTGTCTATCCGCTTTGGTGAGACCATTAAGGAGTACATGGCAAGTCCTGACCTTGACGTAAAGTCCCTGAAATTCATCCCAATGGTTCAGGCAGGCTGGTGCCGTTATCTGTTAGGTGTAGATGATGAACTGAACGCTTTCACTGTAAGCCCGGATCCGGTGTATGAGGAACTGGCTGGCAAGCTGGCAGGTGTAAAGGTAGGAGAGTCCTGTGACGTACACGCAGTATTAGCCCCGATTTTAAGCAATGCAAAGATTTTCGGCGTAGACTTATATGAGGCAGGTCTTGGGAAGTATGTAGAAAGCATCTTCGCAGAACTGATCGCTGGAAAGGGTGCTGTAAGAGAGACTTTAAAGAAGCATCTGGCTGAGGCATGATCGCAGATCCTGTAGTCAGACTGCTAGTACATCGTTTTGTAAATAACTGTACTAGAAATAAGTTTATATAGAAATCTGGCCGTGGCAGAAATGCTGCGGCCTTTTTTGCGCCTTTTATAATCTGCAGACATGTGTTATACTGTGAAAGAAACATATGTACGAAGATTTAGCCTGTGCCAGTGACTAGTACATCGTTTTCAAAATAACTATACCACTCACTTGTCTGCGAATCTGATTGCACAGGCCTAAAAGCCTCAGCGTAGCCCGCTACGCCTGCGTTTTTAGACCTGCACACTCAAATCCGCATCCTACGTGATTCGTACAGTTATTTACGAAACGATGTACTAGCAAAGCGCTTTAGCACGGGAGAATTTGAGTATAGACAAAAGGAGTATATTGCATAACTATGAACAGAATCCCGCAGCCTGGAACCTTTTACAGGCATTTTAAAAATAAATTATATCAGGTCATAGCAGTGGCCACTCATTCAGAAACAGGAGAAAAAATGGTAGTTTATCAGGCGCTTTATGGGGATTACCAGGTGTATGTAAGACCATTGGAAATGTTTATAAGCCCGGTGGACCAGAAAAAATATCCAGATGCTGTACAGGAATACCGTTTTGAACAGGTGTTTCCGGGACAGATGGATAAACTGGAAAAAAATGGGAATGAACCGGCTGCAGAAAACAGTGAAGATCGTGGATATGCAGCAGCTGTTGAAAATAATGCAGAATATGATAATAAGAACCAGCCGGAGGAAGAACCTATGGGACATGAATGGCTGGAACATTTTTTGGATGCTGACCGCCTGGAAGACCGGCTGGCAGTATTAAAACAGATGGAAGGACATGTGACCCAGAGAGAGCTGGACTGCATTTTCCTGTCATTAGATCTGCAGCCGGAAACAGGAAAGACAAAAACAGAGCAGATTTCAGCCCTGCGCCGTCACATACAGCTGCTGCGCCGTTATGACGGAGGAAGATTGAGGTAAAAATGTTTTTTGATCTGGAAGAAGAATTAAAAAAACTGCCTGCAAGCCCCGGCGTATATCTGATGCACAATCACAGGGATGAGATCATCTATGTGGGAAAGGCTGTCAGCTTAAAGAACCGTGTGCGCCAGTATTTTCAGAGCAGCCGCAATAAAACAGCCAAGATCCAGCAGATGGTTTCCCATATTGCGTGGTTTGAATATATCCTGACAGACTCTGAATTAGAGGCCCTGGTGTTAGAGTGTAATCTGATCAAAGAGCATCGTCCAAGATATAATACCATGTTAAAGGATGACAAGACTTATCCTTATATCAAGGCTACTGTCTGGGAAGATTTTCCAAGGCTTTTGTTTTCGAGAGATATGAAGAAAGACGGCAGAAGCCGTTATTTTGGTCCTTATACCAGTGCGGGGGCCGTAAAAGACAGCCTGGAACTGATCCACAAGCTGTATCGCATCCGCACCTGCAGCCGCAGCCTGCCAAAGGATACAGGAAAAGAGAGACCTTGTTTAAATTATCATATCCATCAGTGCGATGCTCCCTGTCAGGGCTATATTTCAAAGGAAGAGTACCAGGAGTCATTTAAGGGGGCTATGGACTTTTTAGGAGGTCATTATGAGCCTTTGCTAAAGTCTCTGGAAGATAAGATGTATGACGCTTCTGAAAAAATGGAATTTGAAAAGGCTATTGAGTACCGGGAACTGTTAAACAGCGTAAAACAGATAGCCCAGAAGCAAAAGATCACCAGCAGCGGACGGGAAGACCGGGATATTGTTGCCATGGCAAGAGACATGGAAGATGTGGTAGTCCAGGTGTTCTTTATCCGGGAAGGAAAGATGATCGGAAGAGACCATTTCCACATCCAGGCGGGAATGGCAGAGAGCAGAGGAGAGATATTAGACGGTTTTGTAAAACAGTTTTATGCAGGAACTCCGTTTATACCAAGAGAAGTGTGGCTTCAGTATCCAATTGAGGAGGAAGAGATCATCTGTCAGTGGCTGTCACAGAAAAAGGGTCAGAAGGTAAAGATCGTAGTGCCGAAAAAGGGAGAAAAAGAACGGCTGGTAGAGCTGGCAGCCAGAAATGCGGATCTGATCCTGACTCAGGACCGTGAAAAGGTAAAACGGGAAGAATTGCGCACGATTGGTGCGATTGATCAGGTGGGGCAGTGGATCGGCATAGGAGGTATCCGCCGGGTGGAAGCTTATGATATTTCCAATACCAGTGGTGTGGAATCTGTAGGTTCCATGGTGGTCTATGAAGATGGAAAACCGAAACGCAGCGATTACCGTAAATTCAAGATCCGTACAGTCCAGGGGCCAAACGATTATGCGTCTATGGAAGAGGTGCTTACACGCCGGTTTTCCCATGGAATACAGGAAAGTAAGGACCTGCAGGAAGAAGGAAAGGATATTTCCTATGGAAGCTTCACACGTTTTCCGGATCTGATCATGATGGATGGAGGACGTGGACAGGTAAATATTGCGTTGTCAGTCCTTGAACGTCTGGGGCTTTCTATTCCTGTATGCGGTATGGTAAAAGATGACAATCACAGGACCAGAGGACTGTATTATAATAACGTAGAGATACCTATTGACCGTCACAGCGAAGGATTCCGCCTGATCACCCGTATCCAGGATGAGGCCCATCGCTTTGCTATTGAATATCACAGAAGCCTGCGTGGCAAAGATCAGGTAAAATCTATACTGGATGACATTGAAGGCATCGGACCGGCCAGAAGAAAGGCGCTGATGCGTTATTTTAAGGATATTGACGCAATAAGAAATGCCAGTGCAGAAGATCTGGAGCAGGTGCCTCAGATGAACAGGAAGGCAGCAGAAGCAGTTTACCTTTTTTTCCATAAGCCTGCAGTGAACCAGGGGGATGATGGGAGCGGTGCTGACCAAAACGAAAATACATGACAATAGAAGCAAAATATGGTAGTATAAGGATAAATAACAGGTTAATATTGGAAAATATTGGAAACCAAATGATATAAGGGGGAAACCATTATGCATGGAGTAACTATTACAGAGCTGATCGAGAAAATGCATCTGCGAAATTCTACACCGCAGATCGACACAGACAAGATCGTGCTGACCCATCCGGATGTAAACCGTCCGGCCCTGCAGCTAACAGGATTTTTTGATCATTTTGACAGAGAACGTGTGCAGATCATCGGATATGTTGAGCAGGCATATATTAAGACCATGGAGCGTGAGGTAAAACGCCAGATGTTTGATAAGCTTACTTCCAGCCAGATCCCATGTCTGGTATTTAGCAGAGGCCAGGAGCCGGATGATGATCTCCTTGAGTATTGTAATTACTACGGTGTTCCATGTCTTGTTTCTGATAAGACCACATCTTCACTGATGGCAGAGGTGATCCGCTGGTTAAATGTAAAACTGGCACCGTGCATCAGTATCCACGGTGTACTTCTTGATGTATTTGGTGAAGGCGTGCTGATCATGGGTGAAAGCGGGATCGGTAAAAGTGAGGCGGCGCTGGAACTGATCAAGCGGGGACACCGTCTTGTTACCGATGACGTAGTAGAGATCCGCAAGGTCAGCGATGATACATTGATCGGAAGCGCACCGGATATCACCAGACATTTTATCGAACTGCGCGGTATTGGTATTATTGACGTAAAGACGCTGTATGGTGTTGAAAGTGTTAAAGATACCCAGTCTATTGATATGGTCATTAAATTAGAGGACTGGAACAAGGATAAAGAGTACGACCGGCTGGGACTGGAAGACCAGTACACTGAATTTTTAGGCAATAAGGTAGTCTGCCATACGATCCCCATCCGTCCAGGACGTAATCTTGCCATTATCGTAGAGTCTGCAGCAGTAAACTACCGTCAGAAGAAGATGGGGTACAATGCGGCACAGGAGCTGTACAACCGAGTACAGGCCAATTTAAAGGGAATGTCCCCGTCAAATAAGTAAAGGGATTAAACCTGCCCTCTCGGAGCCTTTCGTGCACCTGCCTTTGCGGTCGGTTTTCTGCCAGTCTCACCCGAATTTTATCAACGTACGCACCGCGTACGCCTCAAAAATTTGGGCACAACTGACAAAAAATCTTCTCGCAAAATCAAGTACAAAAAGATCCTGGGAGAACATAAACATTAAGGGAGGAATAAGACCCCATGCCAGAGCTGAGTGAAAAGCTGGAGGAAAAGCTGAATAAGATCATGACTTCAGATAGAGGAAGCTTCCGCTTTATGGAGCCTATGAAACGCCATACCACATTCCGGATTGGAGGACCGGCTGCTGTTTATATCAGCCCTGGGTCTGAAGAAGAGCTGAAAGAGGTGCTGAACCTGTTAAAAGAGGAAAATATCCCATGGACCATCCTGGGAAATGGGAGCAACCTGTTAGTCAGTGATGAGGGCTACCGGGGAGCTGTGATCTCCATGTCCGGAGGATGGGCCTATTCCGGCGTATTAAAAGAGTATGAAAAAACGGGAAAGACCCTTATAAGAGCAGGGGCAGGAGAGCTTTTAAGCCGTACCGCAAGGCTGGCCATGGAATGCGCTCTGACGGGAATGGAGTTTGCTTCCGGTATTCCGGGAACCATTGGCGGTGCTCTTGTAATGAACGCAGGTGCTTATGGCTCAGAAATCTGCAATATTTTATCCAGGGCGAAAGTGATGACACCAGAAGGAGAATTTCTGGAACTTTCTGCAGAAGAACTGGAATTAGGCTACCGTACCAGCTGCATTCCAGAACGAAATTATATTGTTTTAGAGGCAGTATTTGAATTAACCAAGGGAAGCAAAGAAGCTATTAGCAGCCAGATGCGGGAATTAGCAAAGAAGCGCAGGGAAAAGCAGCCTTTGGAATATCCAAGTGCAGGCAGTACCTTTAAAAGACCGGAAGGCAATTTTGCGGCAAAGCTGATAGAGGATGCCGGTTTAAAAGGATTTTCAGTAGGTGGAGCCATGATCTCTGAAAAGCACAGTGGTTTTGTGGTCAATTACAATGATGCTACAGCAGAGGATGTAATGGAACTTTGCAGACAGGTAAGAGAAAAAGTCAAAGCCTTAAACGGGATCGAACTTGAAATGGAAGTAAAAAGGCTGGGAGAATTCAAATGAAACTTGTGATCGTAACCGGAATGAGTGGCGCAGGAAAAACAGTTGCATTAAAAATGCTGGAGGACATAGGATTTTATTGTGTGGACAACCTGCCTATCTCTCTGGTGGATAAATTTGTACAGCTTGTTTCCGGGGGTACGGATATAAAAAAGACGGCCCTGGGGCTGGATATACGAAGCGGTGAAGAACTGGAAAATCTGGATGAGATCCTGGAAAACTGGCGGGGCAGTGATGTAGATGTCCAGGTGCTGTTTTTAGATGCCAATGATGCTGTTTTGATCAAACGTTATAAAGAAACCAGACGGGTCCATCCCCTTGCAGGAGCGGGAAGGCTGGAAAATGGCATTGAAAAAGAGCGGGAAAAGCTGGCTTTCTTAAAAAATGAGGCAGATTATATCATTGATACCAGCATGCTCCTTACCAGGGAATTGCGAAAAGAACTGGAAAAGATCTTCTTACAGGATGCCAGATATAAAAACATGTATGTTACGGTTTTATCCTTTGGATTCAAATACGGAGTACCGGAAGATGCAGATCTGGTATTTGATGTGCGCTTTCTTCCTAATCCGTATTATGATGAACATCTGCGGCCTCTTACTGGACAGGTACAGGCAGTGCGGGATTATGTGATGCGGGGCACAACGGCGGAGATCTTTTTAAAGAAATTGTATGACATGATCGATTTCCTTCTGCCTAATTACATAAATGAAGGAAAAAACCAGCTGGTCATTGCCGTGGGCTGTACAGGAGGAAAACACCGTTCAGTTACTATTGCAAGGGCACTTTATGAGCATCTGGAGGCAGTGGGAGAGTACGGTATCCGCATTGACCACAGAGATATTGAGAAAGATAATAAAAAGGCATAAAGCATTTAATACAGCAGTGAGGTGAAAATGTCATTTTCTTCTACAGTAAAAGAGGAACTGTCCAGGCAGCTTACACCGGCCAGACATTGCCAGATCGCAGAGATGGCGGCTATCTTAAGCCTTTGCGGACGGGTGAAAATATCTGCATCTGACCATTTTGCCATTGGGATCCACACAGAAAATCTGGCAGTTGCAAGAAAATACTTTACATTATTGAAAAAAACATTTAATATAAAGACTGATGTTTTAATCCGTCGGGGCCTGTTACCGGCCCGGAGTATGACCTATGTTGTAGCAGTGCGGGAGCATGCAGATGCCCTCCGTGTTTTACAGGCAGCGAAATTACTGGATGCAAAAGGTGAGATCGCAGAAGATCTGTCTTTAGTCCACAATGTGATCGTACAGAATGCCTGCTGCAGACGGGCATTTATCCGGGGAGCATTTCTTGCAGCGGGCTCTATCAGTGATCCGGAGAAGTTTTATCACTTTGAGATCACCTGCGCGTCTATGGGGAAGGCGAAGCAGCTTCAGGGACTTATGGCGTCATTTATGATCGACGCCAGGATCGTACTGCGCAAGCGGTATTTTGTGGTATACGTAAAGGAAGGCAGTCAGATCGTTGACCTTTTAAATATCATGGAAGCACCGGTTGCTTTGATGGAACTGGAGAATATACGGATTGTAAAAGACATGCGTAACACAGTGAACCGGAAGGTAAACTGTGAGACTGCAAATATCAACAAAACAGTTTCTGCGGCGGTGAAGCAGATAGAAGATATACGCTATATCTGTGATACAGTGGGGCTTGAGTCTCTTCCGGACAATTTAAAGGAAATGGCAAAGCTGCGCCTTGAGCGGCCTGAAGCCACTTTGAAGGAGCTGGGAGAAGCATTGGAACCGCCGGTAGGAAAATCCGGTGTTAATCACAGACTGAGAAAATTAAGTCTGATGGCACAGGATATCCGTGAAAGATCTTAAACAAGGTACCTGGATGGGAAGAGATACCATCGCTAGGAATGAGGAGGATAATTATGGTTAAGAAATCTATTAAAATTGAGTTGTCTTCAGGTCTGGAAGCACGTCCGGCAGCCATGCTGGTACAGGTTGCAAGTCAGTATGACAGCAAGATTTACCTGGAGGCTGATTCTAAGCGTGTAAATGCAAAGAGTATTATGGGTATGATGACTCTTGGTCTGGTAACTGGTGAGTCCATTACCGTAGAGGCAGATGGTGCTGACGAAGAGCAGGCAGTTGCTGAGATCGAGAAGTACCTGCAGAATCAGTAAAAACAGGATTTCCGGGACACAATTTGATTTAGTGTGATATAAACAGGCAAAAGAGGCTGCTGTAAACGGGCGGTCTCTTTTTGAATTGTAGAATATTTATTATGTCTTCTCGGAGTCTTTCCTGCACTTGCTTTTGTGGCCGATTTTCCGTCAGTTGCACTCAAATTTCATCAACGTACGCACCGCGTACGCCTCAGAAATTTGGGCACAACTGACAAAAAATCTTCTCACAAAATCAAGCACAGAAAGATTTCGAGAGAACATTATTTCACAAAGGAGGGTTTATGGCATTTACGCATTTACATGTCCATACAGAATACAGCCTTTTGGATGGCTCTTCCAAGATTAAGGAGCTGACTGCAAGGGCGAAAGAGCTGGGAATGGACAGCATGGCAATCACCGATCACGGCGTTATGTACGGCGTCATCGATTTTTACCGGGCTGCCAGGGAAGTGGGGATCAAGCCTATCCTTGGCTGTGAGGTTTATGTGGCTCCCGGCTCCCGTTTTGACCGGGAAAGCGGAGCAGGAGAGGACCGATACTATCATCTGGTGCTGCTGGCGGAAAATAATACAGGTTATAAGAACCTGATGAAGATCGTTTCCAAGGGCTTTGTAGATGGTTTTTACTATAAACCAAGAGTGGATCTTAAGCTGCTTACTACGTATCATGAAGGTATTATCGCTCTTAGTGCCTGCCTCGCAGGCGAAGTACAGAAATATCTGGCAAGAGGTATGTATGAAGAGGCAAAACGGTCAGCTTTAAGGTATCATGAGATTTTTGGAAAAGATCATTTTTATCTGGAACTTCAGGATCATGGAATGCCGGAGCAGAAGATGGTAAATCAGGGACTTTTGCGCCTGTCACAGGATACAGGTCTGGAACTGGTGGCTACCAACGATATCCATTATACCTATGCAGAAGATGCCAAGGCTCATGACATATTGTTGTGTATCCAGACAGGTAAAAAGGTAACGGATGAGGACCGTATGCGTTATGAAGGGGGACAGTATTACTGCAAATCCGAGGAAGAGATGCGCAAACTGTTCCCTTATGCCCAGGAGGCTATTGATAATACCCATAAAATTGCAGAACGGTGTAATGTGGAGATCGAGTTTGGTGTTACCAAGCTGCCAAAATACCAGGTGCCGGAAGGATTTGATTCCTGGACTTATTTAAACCATTTGTGCCGTGAAGGCTTTAAGACCCGTTATCCGGATGATAATGGTACTTTAAGTCGCCGCCTGGATTATGAATTAGGCGTGATCCGTACCATGGGATATGTAGATTACTTCCTGATCGTGTGGGATTTCATTAATTATGCCCGCTCACAGAATATCATGGTGGGGCCGGGCCGTGGCTCTGCTGCGGGAAGTATTGTTTCCTATACGTTGGGGATCACTAATATTGACCCGGTGCGTTACAATCTGCTGTTTGAACGTTTCTTAAATCCGGAACGAGTGTCTATGCCTGATATAGACGTGGATTTCTGCTACGAGCGCAGACAGGAAGTTATTGATTATGTTGTGCGCAAATATGGCAAAGACCAGGTTGTACAGATCGTTACTTTCGGTACGCTGGCTGCAAAAGGTGTAGTCCGGGATGTAGGCCGGGTGCTGGATCTGCCTTATGCCATGTGTGATTCTATTGCAAAAATGATCCCTAATGATCTGGGAATGACACTGGATAAGGCTCTTACAGCCAATCCGGATCTAAAGAAGCTGTATAAAGAGGATGAGCAGGTAAAATATCTTATTGATATGTCCAAACGTCTGGAAGGACTGCCAAGACATACCTCCATGCATGCAGCAGGTGTTGTGATCGGCAGTCGTTCGATTGACGAGTTTGTGCCTCTTTCCAGAGCCGCAGACGGAACTATTACCACCCAGTTTACCATGACTACCATTGAAGAGCTGGGGTTGTTAAAAATGGATTTTTTGGGTCTTCGTACACTGACGGTGATCCAGAACGCTGTACGTCTGGCAGAAAAAGACTATGGCATCAAGCTGGATATGGACCATATTGATTACAATGATAAAAAAGTGCTGGAATCCATTGGTACAGGCCGTACAGAAGGTGTGTTCCAGCTTGAAAGCGGCGGTATGAAAAGCTTCATGAAGGAGCTGAAGCCGGAGAACCTGGAAGATATCATTGCAGGTATATCCCTGTATCGTCCGGGGCCTATGGATTTCATTCCCCGTTATTTAAAGGGCAAAAATGACAAGAACTCCATTACCTATGAGTGTCCTCAGCTGGAGCCTATTTTAAGCCCTACTTATGGTTGCATCGTTTACCAGGAGCAGGTTATGCAGATCGTCCGTGATCTGGCTGGTTATACCATGGGGCGAAGCGATCTGGTGCGCCGTGCCATGAGTAAGAAAAAAACGGCTGTTATGGAGAAAGAACGCCAGAACTTCGTTTATGGAAATGAAAAAGAGGGCGTAAAAGGCTGTATCGCCAATGGCATTGATGAAAAGACCGCAGATCACATTTATGATGAGATGATCGACTTTGCAAAATATGCTTTTAACAAGTCCCATGCAGCAGCTTATGCTGTGGTTTCTTATCAGACAGCTTATTTGAAATATTATTATCCAAAAGAATTTATGGCGGCGTTAATGTCTTCTGTTATGGATAATGTAAGCAAGTTTTCAGAATATATCCTGACCTGTCGCCGTATGATGGATATTGCCATCCTGCCGCCTGATATCAATGAAGGAGAAAGCGGGTTCTCTGTATCAGGAGACGGCATCCGCTATGGGCTTTCTGCGATCAAGAGCGTGGGAAGACCGGTAGTAGATGCGATCCTGGAGGAACGAAAGAAAAATGGTGTTTTCAGTTCCATGGAAGATTTTATCAACCGTATGACTAACAAAGAAGTGAACCGCCGTACCATTGAAAACTTTATAAAGTCAGGTGCCATGGATTCCCTTCCAGGCACCAGAAGACAGAAGGTTGCAGTAGCGCCGGTCCTTCTTGATAATAAAGCAAGGGAGCGTAAAAATGCCTGGGAAGGCCAGATGAGCCTGTTTGACCTGGTATCAGAGGAAGAAAAAAAGGAATATCAGGTATCCTTCCCGGATGTGGGAGAATATTCCAAAGAAGAGCTGCTGGCTTTTGAAAAGGATATTCTGGGCGTGTACATCAGCGGTCATCCTTTAGATGATTACGAAGGGCTCTGGAGAAAGAATATTACTGCTACAGCAGCTGATTTTATAGTAGATGAAGAGACTGAAGAAGCAGCAGTAAAAGATGGCATGAAAGCGGTAGTAGGAGGTCTGGTGGTCGGAAAGGTAGTAAAAACTACAAGAAGCAACCAGCTGATGGCATTTATCACATTGGAAGATCTGATGGGCTCTGTAGAGGTGATCGTTTTCCCGAAAAATTATGAGGCAGACCGTGATATCTTAACAGAGGATTCTAAAATCTTTATCAAAGGCAGAGTGTCTTTAGGGGATGAACCAGTGGGAAAACTGGTATGTGAGCAGGTGATTCCTTTTGCCAAGGTTCCAAGAGAATTGTGGCTGCAGTTTGAAGACAAAGAAATGTATCAGGCCATGGAAGGAACTATTTTAGGCATTCTAAAAGAAAGTGAAGGCCCGGACAGAGTCGTTATTTACTTAAAGAAGGAGCGGGCGAAAAAAATACTGCCGGCAAACTGGAAAGTAGAGGCTGCAGGAGAACTGTTGGATACACTGGTTTGTAAACTTGGTGAAAAAAATGTCAAACTTGTAGAAAAAAACTTGATTAATCTTGGAAAATGAATTAGAATAACGTTGTGCATTTATTTAAGAACAGAAGTAACACACATCAGATCTGGAGATGTGCTTAAAACAAGGAGGTAGATTGGTATGGCAAAGTCAGTAAAGACCATTGGAGTATTAACCAGCGGAGGTGATGCTCCTGGAATGAACGCAGCCATTCGTGCAGTTGTAAGAGGTGCGATCAATAAGGGTCTGAAAGTAAAGGGCATTATGAGAGGATATGCCGGACTTTTAGATGAAGAGATCGTGGACATGGATACTACCAGTGTATCAGATATCATCAACCGCGGCGGTACCATTCTCTATACAGCAAGATGTATGGAATTTACAAAACCAGAAGGACAGGAAAGAGGAGCTGAGATCTGCCGCAAACATAACATTGACGGTATGGTAGTTATTGGTGGTGACGGATCCTTCCGCGGCGCAGGAAAGCTTTCTGCACTTGGTATTAATACCATTGGACTTCCTGGAACCATTGACCTGGACATTGCATGTACTGATTATACTATTGGTTTTGATACAGCTGTAAATACTGCGATGGAAGCGATTGATAAGATCCGTGATACATCTACCTCCCATGAACGCTGCAGCATCGTTGAGGTTATGGGCCGTAATGCAGGTTATATTGCTTTATGGTGCGGTATTGCAAATGGCGCAGAAGACATCCTGCTTCCAGAACGCTATGATGGCGATGAGCAGGCTCTGATCAACCGTATTATTGAGAACCGCAAGAGAGGAAAGAAACATAACATCATCATCAATGCAGAGGGTATCGGACATTCTGGTTCCATGGCAAAGCGTATTGAAGCAGCTACAGGTATTGAGACCCGTGCTACTATTTTAGGTCACATGCAGCGTGGTGGTACACCTACCTGTAAAGACCGTGTATACGCATCTATTATGGGTGCAAGAGCTGCAGAACTGCTGGCAGAAGGAAAGAGCAACCGTCTGGTAGCATACAAGCATGGTGAGTTTGTAGATTACGATATCCAGGAAGCATTAAATATGAAGAAGGATATTCCAGAATCCCAGTATGAGATTTCAAAACTGCTGGCAAGATAAACACCGCTATTTTGGTGAATGCCGGCTGCAGTCCGGCTAAGCTGTAATGAATGTTGAAAATATGAGAGTCCGCCGCTACCGGTATATGCCGGTGCAGCGGACTTTAATGTGTACAGGAAAAGCTTCGAATGTGCAACGGTGTGTTTTATATGCGGGATTTATGAGTATTGTGACAGAAAGGATAAGAAAATATGACAGATAAAGTGGTGCTCTGCGGAGCTAATTCCTATGAGCAGAAATACTATTTTAACGAAGAATTCCAGTCTCTCCCACAGTCTGTAAAAGATGAGCTGCACATCATGTGTGTCCTTTTTACAGAAGATGTAGGCGGTATCCTTACTATGGAATACGATGAAAAGGGAAATCTGGACTTTCAGGTCATCTCTGAAGAGGAAGATTATCTCTTTGATGAGATCGGCAGTGTGTTAAAGATCAAGGAATACCAGGAGACAAAGAAAGAACTTCTGGAAGCTTTAGAGCTTTATTACAGGACCTTCTTTCTGGGGGAAAATGTAGACTGGGAAGAGGAAAAAGAAGATCAGGAAGGCGATGAAAAGGGAGAAACAGATGAAGTTTAAGATTGGTGATACCCTTTTAGATAACAATGTATTCCTGGCTCCTATGGCGGGTGTGACAGATCTGCCGTTTAGACTTTTGTGCCGGGAACAGGGAGCAGGCATGTCGGTAACTGAAATGGTCAGTGCAAAAGCTATTTTATACAAAAATAAAAATACAAAAGAGCTTCTGGCAGTGGATCCGGCAGAAGGTCCGGTCTCTGTACAGCTGTTTGGCTCTGATCCGGAGATCATGGCGGCGATCGCAGCTCAGATCCAGGACGGGCCATATGCTGCAATTGATGTAAATATGGGATGTCCGGTGCCGAAGATCGTTAATAATCATGAAGGTTCTGCCCTGATGAAAGACCCAGCCCAGGCAGAAAAAGTGCTTACCGCCATGGTAAAAGCAGTGAAAAAGCCGATTACTGTAAAATTCCGCAAAGGCTTTAATGACCAGAGCATCAATGCCGTAGAGTTTGCAAAAATGGCAGAAAGCTGTGGAGTGGCTGCTGTGGCAGTTCACGGGCGTACCAGGGAACAGTATTATTCCGGAAAGGCAGATTGGGATATCATCCGCCAGGTGAAAGAAGCGGTAAAAATACCGGTGATCGGAAACGGGGATGTGTTTACACCTGAGGATGCAAAAAGAATGTTGGAGGAAACAGGCTGTGACGGCATCATGGTAGGCAGAGGTGCAAAGGGGAATCCCTGGATCTTTAAGCGTATCACTCATTATCTGGAAACAGGGGAGCTGCTGCCGGGACCAACGCTTATGGAAGTACGGGATATGATCCTGCGTCATGGAAAGATGCTGACAGAGTATAAGGGTGAGATGACCGCCATGCGCGAAATGCGCAGCCACATGGCCTGGTACACCAAGGGAATGCGGAATTCTGCAGCTCTGCGCTGTGAGATCAATCAGGTAGAAACCTTAGAAGGTCTGGCAGAACTTTTGGAAAAAAGAATGGAAGCAGAATAAAAACAGAATAATAGTGGCATAAAACAGAGAGCAGGCAGGACAGAAGGAAAGTCTTACCTGCTTTTTACTTTTTAAGACATAACTTATATTAATTTAATACATGTCATAAAAACAACGCAAAGCAATACATGTCCTAATTAATACAAGATGATACGGAATAAAATAAGAAAAAACGAAAAAAACAGGAGGAAATTAGAAAAATGTGCCTAAAAAATGAAGGAAAAGTTGTTAAAAAGATAAAAAAACACAAAATGAACTTGACTTATATTAATACATGGTGTATGGTTATTATACCATACAGATGCAGACAGGAAAGGAGGTAATACTGTGAATAAATTATCAAATAAACCTTTATATGATCAGGTATTTGATCAGATCAAAGATATGATACGCAGTGGAACCTACCGCACCGGGGACCAGCTCCCCAGTGAAAAGGAGCTGATGGAACGTATGGGAGTCAGCAGAGTGACTGTCCGCCAGGCACTTCGCCTTTTAGCTGATGCAGGTATTATTGAAACCCGCAAAGGCAAAGGAAGTATTGTCAGTGTAGACTGGAAAAACCTGTTGGATCCTGGAGAGTTAAAAGATCAGGCGGAAAAATACTGGAATCAATTTGAACTTTCCACAAAAGCCAGAAGGCTGATAGAACCTGCAATTGCAAAGCAGGCGGCACTGATGGCTGCACCGGAAGACATTGCCAGACTGGAGCGTATTTATGAAAATGACCAGGTGGTGATCGAAGGCCCGAATCTGTATGTGGAAGAGGGAAGAGGACTCCAGTCCTTCCACGGCTGTTTATGGGAGATCGTAAAAAATCCTCTTCTGGAGCCGGTGTGGAATGCAATAGTCCTTCCTTCCAATGAGATCCGTACATTGCCTCTTATTTTTCCTGTAGATCAGGAGTTGAACAGAGAGCAGGTGCGTATCCAGCATGGTAATATTCTGGAAGCAGTGAAAAACCATGATGGTGACTATGCATATTTTCATATGCTGGTCCATTGCGACTGGATCTATAGCACATATAAGCAATATTTTGATGAATTCTGCAGATAAGCTTTAGCAGTGATCTTTGTCTATTGTTACTTTGGCTGTAATTTTCCCGGACAGTACAGGGCCCGTACCGCTGGGGATATAAGCATATACTATGAAAATGGAGACATATCCATTTAATGTACTCCCGTTTTTTCTGAACCTGCTTTTTCAGGCACAGTAAGATCGTGGGAGAACAGTTTAGTTTTACATCATTTTGGAGGTGCAGTAATGAAGTACGATTTTAATAAAGTACAGGACCGTATTGGCTCTGACTCCATTAAGTGGGAAAAACAGCTGAAATTCGGAACCAGAACAGGACTTCTTCCTTTCTGGATCGCAGATACCGACTTTGCAACATTGCCAGAAGCAGTAGAGGCAATGAAGAAACGTCTGGAGCATCCGGTTTTCGGTTATACCACTACCGGAGAGAGAACTTTGGAAACAGTAAGAGGCTGGTATAAGCGCCGTCATCAGGTAGATCTGCCTGTCAGTGCTTTTTCTCCTTCTGAAGGTGTTGTTACATCCATCTGGTTTTCCATCCGCGGCTTTACACAGCCTGGAGACGGAGTTTTAGTATTTACTCCTGTATATGACCCGTTTTTTGCTGTGATCAACAACCAGGGGAGAAAACAGGTTGACTGTCCACTGGTTTATGGCGAAGGCCGTTATGTTATTGACTGGGAAGATCTGGAAAAGAAATTATCCGGTGGAGATGTAAAGGCAATGATCTTCTGTAACCCGCACAATCCGGTAGGACGTGTATGGACAGAGGATGAGGTCAGAAAGATCGTAGAGCTGTGCAAGAAGTACTCTGTATGGCTGTTTTCTGATGAGATCCATGGGGATGTAGTTCTTTACGGACATCAGTATACTTCTGTTGCACGTTTCGCTGATGTGTATGATCATATGCTGGTTTACACTGCTATCAGCAAGACCTTTAATATGGCAGGTCTTCATTCTTCCTGCACTATTATCCCGAATGCGGAATATAAGAAGATCCAGGAGGATACACTTCGCCAGGCATGGCTGATGAGCCCGAACTGCATGGCAAACAGTGCCATTGAAGCCTGTTATACATATGGGGATGAATGGGTAGATGAACAGAATGCATATCTTACAGAAAACGCTGAATTTGTTATCAGCTATCTGAAAGAACATGCACCACAGATTAAACCTGTTAAACCAGAAGGTACTTACCTGATGTGGTTAGACTGCAGCGGACTTTCCATGACTTCCGAGGAGATGGTAAAAATCCTGGCATCTGAGTATAAGATGGCAGTAGGAGGGGGCGCAGGATATCAGGGCAATGGAGAATATTTCCTTCGCTTTAATATTGGCTGCCCAAGGGAAACTCTTGAAAAAGGTATGGAAATACTGGCACGGTTTGTGGCAGATAAGAAAGGGGTATAACAATGGACAATAAAAAACTGAATTTCTGGGAATGTATGAGCTTTTGCATCGGTCAGATCGTTGGTTCAGGTGTATTCGTATTAACTGGTATCGTAATCGGCCTGACCGGACATGGCGCACCTTATGGTTTCGTTCTGGCAGCACTGATCGCTGTATGTCAGCTGGTTCCAATGGCAACTCTGGCATCCAGTATGCCTGCAACCGGCGGTAGCTATGTGTATGCTAAAAAACTGATCGGACCAAGAGCATCTTTCGTATTTTTGATGATGTTCGTTCTCCAGCAGGTACTGATCGCAACCTTTGCCATTGGCTTTGCAAGCTATGTAGCTGTTATCTTCCCTGATGTAAATCAGAAATTAGTAGCACTTGGCGCACTGACCCTGGCAGTAGCAGTAAATATGATCGGCCTGAAGACTTCTGCAAAAGTACAGAAGTTCATGGTAGCATTATTACTTATTTCTCTGTTTATTTACATTGTATTTGGTCTTCCTAAGGTAGACTGGTCTGCACTGGCATTAAATAAAGAAAACCTTATGCCAAACGGCCCAATGAAATTCCTCCGCGGTGCTGCCATGCTTTCCTTTGCATGTGCAGGTGCTAAGTTCTTAGCTGAGAATGGCGGTGAAGTAGAAAATCCTGGAAAGACTATTCCAAAGGCTATGGTATTTTCTACACTGCTTGTTGCAATTTTTTATGCTTTAGTTGGTATTGTTGCTGCTTGTGTTCTTCCTGTTGAGGAAGTAGCTGGTGTAAATATCTCTGTAGTGGCAAAATCTGTATTTCCTGCTCCTATTTACCTGTTCTTCGTGATCGGCGGTGCGTGGTTTGCATTACTGACTACTTTAAATGGTACTTTATCATGGACTACACGTTCTCTTCAGAGGGCTGCTATGGACGGATGGCTGCCAGAGGCCTGTGCAAAGGAAAATAAGGGCGGTACACCTGTTATCCTGTTATTATTCTTCTTTGCGGTTGGTATCATTCCGATCGTAACTGGTATGAACACCTCTGATATTGCAAATATGGGTACTGGCTGTGGCAAACTGACTGACCTGTTAATGGTTTATGCATGCTTCCGTCTTCCTAAGGTATTTCCTGAGGAATACAGAAAATCTGCTCTGTACATGAGCCCTGCAAAGTTAAATGCAGCATTAGCTGTTGTATTCGTTGTACTGGCAGCTACATCTTATGTCAGCCTGTCCAGCTTAAATGCAAGACAGTTCCTGTACATTGGCTTGTTCATCCTTGCAGCAGTTGTGCTGATGTTAGTTCGTTATAAGAACGTAAAAGAAAAAATGGATCAGCAGTAATCACTGTTTGATACCGGGAAAACGCGGTGGGGGTGTTGCGGCAATAACATTCTCATCGCGTTCCCATGTTATGGGAGGTAAGACTATGAAATACGCAGTAGTAGGCTTTGGTACAGCCGGCTACCATGCAGTGAAAAAGATCCGTGAGCTGGATAAAGAGGGATGCATTGATGTATACAGCAATACAGAACGAGCCCCTTATAATCCTATGTTGACTACGTATTATGCCTTTGGAAAGCTGGAATATGAAGGAATGTTCCCGTTTGGTGATCTGGAGCAGATACAAAAAGAAGTGGATTTTAACCTTCGCAAAGAAACGGTAATAAAGGTTCACGGATCTGAGCATCTGGTAGAAACAGAAAATGGATCAGAGCAGTATGACCGCATTCTGATCGCAACAGGTGCAAGGGCATTTGCTCCTCCTGTAAAAGGACTGGAGCCTGAGGATGCATTTTTAATGCGTACAGTAGAAGATGCCCTTCGCTTTAAAGACAGACTGAAGAAAAATGATATTAAACATGCTGTTGTGATCGGTGCTTCCATGGCTGGCATCAAGGTGGTGGAAGTCCTTCATAAATATGGTATTGAAACCTGGCTTTTAGATCTGGCAAGCTATATATTTCCTCTGGCTGCTTACAAAGAGGTTGCAGAAGAGATTGAAAAGAGAGTAGAAGCCCAGGGCGTTCATTTAATGTTTGGTGTTACCATTGATCATATGGAACAGGAAAATGGGGAAAAGGTGGCTGTGCTTACAGACGGAAGCAGGATTCCTGCAGACATTGTGGGTCTGTGTATTGGTACAAGAGCCATTACAGAGACTGTTCAGGGAGAAGTGGAGATCACAAGAGGTATTGTAGTGGATGACCATATGCGTACCTCTGTTCCCGGAATCTATGCCGCAGGTGACTGCTGTGAAGGGAATAATCTGGAAAGCGGACAGAAACAGATCATCGGTCTGTGGGCAAATGCCAATCATCAGGGAGAAACTGCCGGTATTAACATGGCAGGGGGAGATGCTGTTTATAAAGGAAATATCCTTCACAATATCACCCACTTTATGAACATGGATTTTATTGGTTTTGGAGACAACCGGATGCAGGGAGAAATCCTGGAATACGGTTCGCTTTCAGAAGATCTGTATATCCGTCTGGTGCTAGACGGAAAGCGCATTGTAGGCGCTAATATTTTAGACAATTATCGTATCAGCGGCATTATAAAAAATTATATGCTGCGGCTGTTTGCAGGTGAACAGTTTGTTCTGCCGGATTATCAGCGGGCTATGCTGGTAAAAGCAGGACTTTCCGTTCCTTTTATAGATGAAGTTGAGGAGAAGATCCATGGATAGTTTAGAGGCTTTAATAAAAGCAAAGATACCGGGACCGGAGACCGGCATTGAAAAAAAGAATACAGTCTGTGCTATCTGTTCTCCGGCATATAATTGTGGTGTATGCGCTTATGTAAAAGATGGAAAAATGGTAAAGCTGGAAGGCTTGGATGAGCATCCGAGAAATAAGGGATGCCTTTGCACAAAAGGATTGTCCGGCCGTGGCTTTGCTTACAGAGAAGACCGTATAAAAACACCTCTTCGCCGTACTGGCAAAAGGGGAGAAGGAAAATTTGAACCGATCACCTGGGATGAGGCTTATAAGGAGATCGCTGAAAAGTTAAATCATATCAAAGCAGCAGATGGACCTCAGGCAGTGGCATTTTTCGGTGGGTACAATAAATGGTTCCGTCCGTGGCTGCGCCGTTTTGCCCATTCCTTTGGAACTATGAATTACGGTACAGAGTCCAGTACCTGTATGACTACTGGCTGGATGGCATGGAAAACAGCCATAGGACAGCTGGCAAGACCGGATATGTCAAATTGTGACCTGCTTCTTGGCTGGGCATTTAATCCTTATTATTCCGGTTACTTAAAGGCTCAGGGAGCAGAAGAAGCAAGATCAAGGGGAATGAAGGTCATTGTAGTAGATCCGAAGATCACACCAACTACAGAAAAAATGTGTGATCTGCATCTGCGCCCATATCCGGGAACAGACGGTGCCCTGGCATTGTGTATGGGAAATATATTGATCCGGAAAGGCTGGATCGACAAAGAATACATTGATAAATATGTTCATGGCTTTAAAGAATATGCAGAATATGCAGCTGGATTTAATGAGACCAATGTCGAAAAGCTGACAGGTGTTCCTTATGAAATGGTAGAAAGAGCCTGTGAGATGATCCATGAGAGCAAGTCTATGGCGATTAACGAAAACAGTGCCCCGATCCCGCATCATAAGAATGGGTTCCAGAATTACCGTGCTATTATGGCACTTTCTGCACTGACAGGCAACTTTGACCGTAAAGGCGGACAACTGCCGGGAGAGCATACATTTACTCACCAGATCGCAGGTTTTACTACACTGGAAGATGAATTTGCAGATGGTACAGAGCCAAAGGATACAGTTCTTCCTGTAGGAGCGACACGGTTCCCACTGTGGTATCATATGGAGCGGGAGATGCAGTGTGTGGATCTGCCAAGACAGATCCATGAGGGAACACCTTATCCTGTTAAGGCATTATTTGCAATGGGCTTAAATTACCGCATCCTTCCAGATGACCAGTATTTTAAATCCGCCATTGAAAAACTGGACTTTTTCGTAGATACAGATCTGTTTATGACAGATGCTGCCAAAATGGCAGATATTGTTCTTCCGGTATGTACTTCCTATGAAAGAGGCGAGTTAGAGACTTATCCGGGCGGTTATGCATGGCTGACTAAACCTGCTATTGACAGAGTAGGAGAAAGCAAGTCAGATGCAGAGATCTTATGTGAACTGGCAAAAGTAATGAACCTGGGGGATAAGCGCCTGGAAGAAGGCTATGAGAAGAACATTGAAGAGATTTTATCTAACCTGGATATTACTATGGATGAACTTCGTGCCAGCGATCTGCCTTTAAAGGTGCGGGGGGTAAAACCTTATGTTCCGGGAACCATCCTTGAAGAAGGCTGTAAGACTCCAACAGGCAAATTTGAGTTATACTCAGAATTGATCGCTTCTCATCCGCAGTGGCATTTAGATGCCCTTCCAACTTATTGTGAGCCAATGGATGAGGCAGATGAAACTGTATATCCATTTATCCTCTGTTCCGGCGCAAGACTGCCCAATGCTATCCATTCCCGCCTTCACAAGGTACCCTGGGTACGCAGCCTGCGGCCGGATCCAATGGCCGATATTTCCATAGAAGATGCACAGGCACTGGGCTTAAAAGAAGGAGACGACATAGAATTGTTTACAGAGAGAGGAACCATTTCTGTAAAAGCGCATCCAACACACAGAGTACAGAAAAATGTGATATTCTTCTACCATGGATATTCAGAAGCAGATGTAAATTCCCTGATGTCAGGAACTCACGTAGACCCCTATTCCGGTTTCCCGGCTTATAATTCTACCAGATGCGGTATGAGAAAGAAGGTGCAGCGTTGAAGAAATATGCAATAGATCTGGATATTACCAAGTGTATTTCCTGTGGAGCCTGCTCCGTTGCCTGCATGGACCAGAACGATTTCCAGGTAAAAGAGGGCCAGAGACCTTTCAGGAATGTATTTGACCTGGAAATGGAACAAAAAGGAAATGTAAAATACAGTCATTTGTCTTTAGCGTGTATGCACTGCAGCGATGCACCGTGCATCAGCGCATGCCCAAGTGCCTGCCTGAAAAAAGACCCAGAAACGAATCTTACAGTTTATGATACCACCAACTGTATTGGCTGCCACAGCTGCGCGATGGCATGTCCTTATGGTATTCCTTCTTTTGGCGAAAATGGCAAGATGATCAAATGCGATGGCTGCTATGTAAGAGTCCATCATGGAATGCTTCCGGCCTGCGTAAAAGCCTGTCCTGTAAAAGCATTACAGTTAGTGGATACAGAAGCAAAAGAGCCTCAGATTCCACCGGAACATTCTTTAAGGATGACAAGTGCGGGAATGCTGAAGCAGCAGGTGTAAGAAATTTTAATAGTACAGCAAAATGATGCTGCCGGGAATTAGATGAAACGATCCGATTCCCGGTAGTTTTATTATTGTAATCTCTGTTTCTGTCAGGAGATCATTGCAAGGGGCCGAAAGATGAAAAGCATACTTACCTATTGACAAAGTAGGAAATAGAAGATATGATAGGCCAAAAGAAAATGGAGTGAAAGGACATCTACGGTATGACAAAATCCCAGATCCGGAAATATGCGTTTATCAAATCCATTCCCATTATGTGCAGCTACATTTTTGTCAGTATGGCCTATGGTATTATGATGGAAGATGCAGGCTTTAAATGGTATTATTCTTTACTGGTGAGCATGACAGTGTATACAGGAGCATTCCAGTTTGTGCTTATCACATTTTTAAGCAGCGGCGCCTCTGTTATAACAGTGGCTCTTACGGCACTTCTGATGAACAGCCGCCAGAGTTTTTATAGTTTGACGTTCTTAGAAGATTTTAAGAAAATGGGAAAGCGGATGCTTTATATGATCCATACCATGACAGATGAAACTTATGCAGTAAACTGCACATTGGAACTGCCTCGGAAAGAAAAAGAGGATGCTATGTTTTTGGTGGCATTTTTCAGCCGCTGTTACTGGATGATCGGTGCTGTTCTGGGAGGAGTATTAGGGCAGCTGATCCCGTGGGATATGAAAGGAATCGACTTCTGTATGACGGCTTTATTTGTGATCATATTTATTGATCAGTGGGAGAAAACAGATAAACATACACCGGCTTTAGCAGGCTGTGGGATAGGTATTATCTGTTTGCTTATCTTTGGAGCTTCCAGTTTTATGCTTCCGGCATTGCTCATAACTTCAGGACTTTTAGTGGTATTACAGAAGAAAGGGGAGGAAGCATAAATGAATACAGAAAGAATATTGATCACGATCACAGTTTCCGCCCTGTGTACCTTTTTCCTCCGTGCCTTGCCCTTTCTGGCTTTTAGTGGAGCACAGAAGATGCCGGACTGGCTGGATCGTCTTGGAAAAACACTTCCGTCAGCAATTATGGCGGTACTGATCGTCTATTGCTTAAAAGATACAGGAAATGATGTGGTACGTATAGGATTGCCCAAAATAGCAGCAGTAGTGATCGTGGCATTATCTTATAAATGGAAACATAATACATTAGTAAGTATTGCAGTGGGAACAGCCGGATATATGATCCTTTTGCGGCTGGCAGCCATACTGTAATATCAAGGTAATAGAATTGCGAGAGGACATTAAATAAAAAGCGGTGCAGGAAGCATATCCAGACGATATGTATCCGTGCATCGCTTTTTTGTCTATTATAATATTCCTGCTGTTGGCAGGAAAAATTCGTATTTAATTTCTTTTAGAAGTGATCAGCTCTCCGGAAGTATTTCCGTGGCAGATAGGTTTCCATTCTACTTTCTTTATCAGTGCAACGGCAGAAATCGGAATGTAGGTGAACATAAAGACCGGGAATGTAAATGTATACAGGATTTTCTTAAAAGCAGAAAGATTCACCTGTTTCCATTCGCTGATCATGGTAATGATACCGTAAACTAAAAGGCTTAAGTAGAACATAACGATCGTTCTTGTAAGGAAGGAGATATTCTCAGCTGCGATCAGCCTTGCTATGTATCCAGGTTCGGTTATATAGGAAAATGCCATTCCCAGATTGATCAGGATAGCGGCAAGAGTAAAGAACATGCCAGGAGCAACAGTCATGAAAATATCATAGCAGGAGAAAGATTTCCTTCCGCCCTGGAACAGTCCCTTGATCAGTCCCCAGCTGTAATGCCAGTCTACCTGATAAAAGCCTTTGGACCAGCGCAGTCTCTGGGTCCAGGACTGTCCGAACTTTACTGGCTGTTCATCATAGATAACAGCTTTGTCACAGTAACCGATGACCTTGCCTTCAATGGCACAGTTTACAGAAAATTCGATATCTTCTGTAAGCAGATGGAATGGCCAGCCACCGTTTTCACGTATCACTTCACCGGAAACTAAAAAGCCGGTTCCGGAGATCGCACAGTTGGTTCCCAGAAGCATTCTTGGGAAGTTTAAGAAGCGTGCTTCGCGCAAGAACCATAAGCCATAACCTGCGGAAATCCAGTTTGCACCAAAGTTTTTTGAGTTGCGGTAGCTTGTAAGGGCTGCAAAATGTCCGCTGTCAAAAGTAGCATTCATCTCTTTTACAAAGTTAGGATCCACATAATTATCTGCATCAAATACGAAGTAACCATCATATATATCTTTGCCGGAAGCAGAAAGACATTTAAACAGATAATCAAGAGCATAGCCTTTTCCTACCTGCTGATGGTTGTAGCGGCGGTAGACTTTTGCACCTGCCTGTGCAGCTACCTGGGCGGTATCATCAGTACAGTTGTCTGCGATCACATAAATATCAAGGAGCTCGCAAGGGTAGTTCTGTGCTTTTAGGCTGGCGATCAGTCCGCCAATAACATTTGCCTCATTTCTTGCAGAAATGACAGCTGCATAGCGGTGGAGCTTATGAGGGCCGGTACTGCCTTTACGGTGCTTCATGAAAAGACCAAGGAGTAGATAGCCAATCTGGTAAAAATAAAATACTACAAATACCGTTGCGATCACAAAATTAAAATAATGGATCATCTGAAGCGTTTTCATAATTATACCTCTTTAATAATACTTTAAATACTTTGATCATATTTTCCTGTTTGGTTTGATTTTTTTTTCGCAGAATAAAAAATAGCATATTTTGAGAATAATACAAGCCTTGACAGGTAAATTAATAAAAAATTAATAATTGCTTCATACAATATTCAATTATGAACGGTAAAACAAAAAATTCATTTAAGGTGTCGCAAAACAAAAAAAGATGTGGTATACTAAATTGATAGCATTGGGAAGAAAATAAAGGAGTGCTTTATGCTGAATGAGGAAAAGATCCAGGCGATGACTGATCTGGCAGTATTTGAAAAGCATCAGGGCAGAAAGATCTTCCCTGTAAATCAGTTCTTTAAAAGTGATTACGTAGGAGGACAGTTATTCCGCTCTTTTTTTGGATACACCTTTAGTTTTGTGCTGATCCTTCTTATGTGGATCATGTACAAGCTGGGTGTGATCGTAAAAGGCGCTGCTATAGAAACGGTTGTGTCATGGGCAAAAAACTGGGGACTGGGTTATATAACAGGACTGGTGTTTTATCTTCTTATTACATGGAAGATTTATTCCAAACGATATGATTTTGCATCCAGAAGCCAGACTATGTATATGGCAAGGCTGAAACATCTGGAGCGCAAATTCGGGAAAGACCACGGAAAAGGAAACAGAGGAGGAGCCGCTTTATGACAGGTCTTTTGCTGTTAAAAGAGCACCTGAAAGAATTTTATAATAAATACAGTTATTGGATACGCTTTGTGGTCCGGCTGCTGCTTGTCCTGTGTACTGTTTTAAGTATGAATGCCAATATCGGTTACATGACAAAATTAAAAAATCCAGCGGTTGTGCTGTTGCTCTGTGTTTTTGGTGCACTGCTCCCGGATAGTGCCAGCGTGTTTTTAATGGGATGTGTGATGGTGGCGCATGTGTATGCAGTATCCATGGAAATGGCACTGATCACATTGATGATGATACTGGTAGTAGCAGTGCTGTATTACGGCTTCAAGCCGGGAGACAGCTGGCTTATGGTACTTACGCCCCTTGCGTTCTTGTTTAAAGTGCCGTATGCAGTGGCATTTTTAGTGGGTCTGGGAGGCAGCCTGATATCTGTGATACCAGTGAGCTGCGGCGTTTTTCTCTACTATCTTCTGATGTATATACGCCAGAATGCAGGTGTCCTTACAGGAGAAGGAAATGTGGATATCGTCCAGCGTTACAGCCAGATCATCCGGTCTGTATGCTTTAACCAGACTATGATGATAATGATCGCTGCCTGTGCAGTTGGCATTATAGTGGTATATCTGATCCACAGACTTTCTGTGGACTATGCCTGGGTTATAGCTATTGTGGTAGGAACAGTAGCCCAGCTGCTGGTTATTTTTGTAGGTGATTTTGTATTTGGTGTGTCTGTATCGGCCGGAACACTGATCTTTGGCCTGCTCGTGTCTGTGGTGCTGGCTATGATCTACAATTTCTTTTTCTTTTCTGTAGATTATACCTGTACAGAATATGTGCAGTTTGAAGATGATGATTATTATTACTATGTAAAAGCAGTTCCCAAGATGACCGTGAGCAGTACGGACGTAAAAGTACAGCGTATCAGCACAAGAAAGCGAAGTACAAAAGTGAAAGAACATAAGTAAGTATAAAAGTATATATGACCAAAGGAGGATGATAACAGGTGGAAATCTTAACAGAACTTATGATGAAAGCCTCATCCTGGCTGACATTGCTGCCGCGGATCTCCCTCCGGAATATCTTTGAGATTGCGATCATCTCGTTTCTGGTATATGAGATTCTTTTCTGGATAAAAAATACAAGGGCATGGACATTGTTAAAAGGACTTTTAGTCATATTGGTATTTTCCATTATGGCTGTTCTTTTGCGTCTGGATACGATTGTCTGGATCCTTAAAAATATTACTGCTATTGCTGTAACGGCGTTTCTGGTCGTTTTCCAGCCTGAACTTAGGAAAGCCCTGGAACAGCTGGGAAGCCAGAATCTGTTATCCGGTATTCTGGCCCAGGATGACGGCAAGATCAGTCAGGAATTTAATGACCGTACTGTGAACGAACTGGTGCGTGCCACTTTTGAGATGGCAAAGGTAAAGACAGGCGCTTTAATGGTCATTGAAAGAGGAACTTCTTTAAAGGAAATCGAAAGGACCGGTATTGAGATCAGCGGTCTGGTCACAAGCCAGCTTCTTATCAACATTTTTGAACATAATACACCGCTTCACGACGGGGCAGTAGTGATCCGGGGAAACAGGGTGGCAGCTGCTACCTGTTATCTTCCTCTTTCTGACAATATGTCTATTAACAAGGCATTGGGAACCAGGCATCGTGCAGCGGTAGGTGTCAGTGAAACAACAGACAGTCTTACTATTGTTGTTTCTGAGGAAACAGGACGGGTATCTGTTGCAGAAGGCGGAATGCTTCGCAGTGTTCCAACTGCAGAGGCACTTCGGGATATTCTTTCCGGACTGATGAAAGAAGAGCCGGTTTCTTCCAACCGGTTTAAGATATGGAAGGGAAGGTTGATCAATGGGAAAAAAGCTGACAAATAACTTAAAATTGAAGATACTTTCCGTTTTCCTTGCTTTTTTTGTCTGGCTGGCAGTGACCAACATTTCCAACCCGGATGTGACGGCCACCAAAGAGGTGCCTTTAGAGGTGCTGAATGAAGATGTACTTTCCGCAAACGGAAAAACGTATGAATTGCTCGAGAACCGCAGCACTGTGACGGTAGCATATAAGGTACGCACACTGGATGCAGGAAGTATTTCTGCTTCTGATTTCAGGGCTTATATTGATCTGGCAGATATGTATGAGCCTACGGGAGCAGTGCCGGTGAAGGTAGATATAAAGAACAGTAAAGTGGATGCGGTAACTGCAAAACCGATGGTGATCCGCGTGACTACGGAAGATGTGCAGCAGAAAAAGTTTGAGCTGACCGCATATACAGAAGGAGAAACAGAGTCCGGATACAGGGAAGGAACAGTGAATATCGTACCTACCAGCATATATGTAAGCGGACCGGAATCCCAGGTGGGACGGATCAGTACAGTGGGTATTACCATCCGTCTGGACGGGGCAAATTCCGATCTTTCAGGTACAGCCCAGATCCAGTGCTTTGATGCAAATAGAAATAAGATCACTCTGGATGACCAGGTGAGCTTAAGCCGGTCAGAGGCAGACTACACTCTTTCTATCCTGAAAGTAAAGACATTGGGACTGAATTTTGAGACAGAGGGAAGAGTGGCAGACGGATACCGCTTTACAGGTATTGAGAGCAATGTAAACTCTGTTGATGTAGTAGGACTTAAGTCTGATCTGGCAGAGATAAATGCTATTAATATCCCTAAGTCAGAGTTAAATATGGACGGTGCTTCAGAGGATAAAGAAGTGATCATTGACTTGGATAAATATCTTCCGGAAAATGTGGAACTGGCTGATTCCAACAGCAAGATTCATGTAACCTTAAAAGTAGAACCTTTAGAGACCCGTACCATTGAATTAAAGACAAGTAAGATCCGTCAGGTAGGTGCATCCAGCCACTACAGCTATCAGTATGACAGAGATGCGATACGTTTAAATATTAAAGGTTTAAAAGAAGATTTAGACCAGCTGACGGAGGATTCGTTAGAGGCAGAGGTTGATGTAAGCGATATGGGTCCTGGAACCCATCCGGGAACTGTAACCTTTGAACTGGGAGCAGCGTACGAGCTGGTAAGCCAGGATGACCTTCAGATCATCGTTCATGACAGAGAACCAGGGGAAATAACGGCGGCTGCATCAGAAGAGACAGAGAGCAGCAGAGGGGAAACAACAGCTGCTGAAAGCAGCTCTGCTGCATCAAATTATACAACGGCGGCTGGGAAAGCCGTTAAGTAAGAGAAATGTCCTCTCGGAGTCTTTCCTGCACTTGCTTTTGTGGCCGATTTTCCGCCAGTCGCACCCAAATCTCATCGACGTACGTTCCACGTACGCCTCAGAAATTTGGGCACAACTGACAAAAAATCTTCTCACAAAATCAAGCACAGAAAGATTTCGAGAGAACATGAGAAATAATTAAGGGGAAAACAAGAAAAAGGCAGTTTATATGCTGCGGAAAAATCAGGAGAATCAAATATGGTAAGTGGAAAAACTGTGATCAAAAATCCATCTGGTCTTCATTTAAGGCCTGCAGGCATCCTTTGCAAAGAGGCTCTGCTGTATAAATCAAAGGTTTCTTTTAAAGTCCGCAATGTAACGGCAAATGCGAAAAGTGTGCTTAGCGTCCTTGGCGCCTGTGTAAAATGCGGAGAAGAGATTGAATTTAATTGCACTGGTCCTGATGAGGAAAAGGCACTGGCAGCAATGATCAAAATCGTAGAGGATGGATTAGGGGAATAGATAGTATGAGACCAAAGAAAAACAGGCGGCACCGCAGGTGGCATTTGTTTTTCCTGGATCATTAATAAATGAACAGCCTGCGGCAGTAAAGCCCATAGGTGGCTGTTCGCGAGTATAAAATGTCCTCCCGGAGTCTTCTATGTCCTCTCGGAGTCTTTCCTGCACTTGCCTTTGCGGCCGATTTTTCGCCAGTTGCACCCGAATTTCATTAACGTACGCACCGCGTACGCCTCAGAAATTTGGGCACAACTGACAAAAAATCTTCTCGCAAAATCAAGTACAAAAAGATTCCGAGAGAACATTTCTCACAAAATCAGGTACAGAAAGATTCCGAGAGAACATTAAAACAATAAGGAGGCAACACATATGTTTAAGGGAACAAGCGCTTCTGCCGGTATCGGCATTGGCAAAGCTGTGATCGTTGAAGAAGCAGAATTAGTGATCACAAGAAATGAGGTAGCAGATGCAGAGGGGGAGATCCAGCGCTTTAGGGGGGCTCTGGAAAAGACCATTGCAGCTACACAGAAGATGGCTGACGATCTGGCTTCCCGCGTGGGAGAGAAGGAAGCAGAGATCATGCAGGGACATATGATGCTTTTATCAGATCCCATGCTTACAGGGGAAATTGAAAGCAGCATAAGAAATGACAAGGTAAACAGCGAATTTGCCATTGAAAATGTATGCAATATGTATGCAGATATGTTCGCATCCATGGGAGATGAGCTGATGCAGCAGCGTGCCACAGATATGAGGGATATTAAGGTACGTATGCAGCGTACATTAATGGGTCTGGAGTCTGTAGATGTATCTTTACTGCCAAAAGGAAGCATACTGGTAGCAAAGGATCTGACACCTTCTATGACAGCAGGTATTAATCCGGAAAATGTTTCCGGTATCGTAACAGAGCTGGGAGGAAAAACCTCACACAGTGCTATTTTGGCAAGAGCGCTGGAGATCCCGGCAGTAGTTGCAGTAAATGGCCTGATGGATGCAGTAAAAGATGGAGATAAAGTAGTCCTTGACGGAAGCACAGGAGAAGTATTTGTAGATCCGGAAGCTTCTGTAGAAAAAGAATACGAAGAAAAGAGAAAGCAGTTTTTAAAAGATAAAAAAGAACTGGAAAAATACATTGGACAGCCTTCCGTTACGAAAGACGGCGTACAGGTAGAGATCGTTGCTAATATCGGGAAGCCGGAAGATGTAGACAAGGTTTTACAGTATGATGGAGAGGGCGTTGGTCTGTTCCGTACAGAGTTTCTGTTTATGGACCGTACTGCTATGCCTACAGAGGAAGAGCAATTTGAAGCGTACAAGAAAGTTGCTATTGCATTAAACGGTAAGCCGGTGATCATCCGTACACTGGATATCGGCGGTGACAAAGAGATCCCTTATATGGGACTGGAAAAGGACGAAAATCCATTTTTAGGTTATCGTGCCATCCGTCTGTGCCTGGACAGAAAAGAGGATATTTATAAGCCGCAGCTGAGGGCACTTTTAAGAGCCAGCGCATATGGCAATATCCGTATTATGATCCCTCTTGTAACCTGTATTGATGAGTTAAGAGAGGCAAAAGCACTGATTGAAGAGATCAAGGCTGAGTTGGATGAAAAGAACATTGCATACAAGAAAGACATCCAGGTTGGTATCATGGTAGAGACAGCAGCCGCTTCCCTGATCGCAGATATTTTTGCAAAAGAGGCAGATTTCTTCAGTATCGGTACCAATGACCTGACACAGTATACCATGTCAGTTGACAGAGGAAACAAGAAGGTTTCTTATCTGTATTCTACTTTTAACCCGGCAGTATTAAGAAGTATCCGCCATATTATTGCATGTGGACGTGAAGCCGGCATTATGGTAGGTATGTGTGGGGAAGCAGCCAGTGATCCAATGATGATCCCGCTGCTGCTTGCTTTTGGTTTAAATGAATTTAGCATGAGCGCATCCGCCATCTTGCGCGCAAGAAAGATGGTAACAGAATACAGTGTAGAAGAACTTCAGGCAGTAGCTGATAAAGCTATGAGCTTTGCTACAACTGCAGAAGTAGAAGACTACATGAGAAAGTTTGTGGAGAAGATTACAGGTTAATGATAGTTTATCTTATTTGTTATGGAATCAGTTTTATTCTGGCCTGGCAGCACTTATATGTGCTGTCCGGCCTTGTTTTAGTTGGAGCAGCTATATGGCTGTATATCAGAGATTATATCCGGACAGGAAACCTGATCCACCTTCGGGGGCTGTTCTGCCTGTTTTTTATAGGAGGACAGGGAGTCTCCTGCTTTAAGCTTTCCTATCTCCAGACAGACTGGCTTCTTATTACCTGGGTCAGTTTTTTTGTGGCAGTTATGGCCTTCTGGTGGGTATTTGAGGTGCTGACCAGGATGTATGATGGCTGGAGTGCTTCGGATATGGGATCTGTATACAAATATTACTCATCTGCAGACTCACCTTTGCAGGCAAACCGCATTCTGATCTCCATGACTGTGATCACCCTGGTATCTGTATCAGCTTTTGCTTTTGAGGCATGGAGACTGGATTTTGTGCCAATGTTTTCCTATGGTGTACCACACGCTTATTCCTATTTTCACATTAAAGGAGTCCATTATTTTACTGTATCCTGCGTACTGGTTCCAAGCCTTTCTGTGGTATACAGTCTGATGATAGCAAGAAGAGGAAGGGGACTGATACGGTATAAAGGCTTCTGGCTGGCAGTGGTCTGCGATATTATGGCAGTGATGATCCCGCTTTTATGCGTTTCCCGTTTCCAGTTGATACTGGCAGTGGGGATGGCTGTATTTACCTACATTTCCATGACAGGAAGCTTCAGCCTGATCTATGTGGGCGTGCTCCTTGTGGCACTGATCCCGGCTTATGTGGCACTGACAGTGCTGCGCAGCCATAGCGTAGAATACTTAAACGGCATTTTTGGGATGAAAAACAGCCATATGCCAATCTTT
>ENA-OQKN01000506-OQKN01000506.1-human-gut-metagenome-genome-assembly--contig:-NODE-506-length-41927-cov-5.356890_pt1 | contig 41927 bp, 42 predicted proteins | sample MGYA00242776_ERZ504794 | MGnify/ENA primary metagenome ERZ504794 (study PRJEB26092, sample SAMD00036434) | human gut metagenome | host: Homo sapiens | study: EMG produced TPA metagenomics assembly of... | reverse complement strand
TTCCATATTCTTCCATACATTGGTCTACAATAATGCCTCTGGCATTACAGAATTGACGTAAAAACGATACTTGATTCTGTAAATCATCCTTTTGATTCTTTGTAGAAACTCTTGCATAAATAACTACTTGGCGTATATCATTTTGGGTTTTTATGCCTTTAAATTGAAGATATTGGTCGTAAGTATAATAACGCCTATCCGTTGGAGTCCGATTTGCCTCTAGAATTCCTTCCCTGTCCCAACGCTGTAATGTTTTCACAGAAACACCTATTAATTCAGCAAAATCTTTTGGTTTATAATTCGTGATATTTGACGTGTTCATAATAATACATCCATAGGTATATTTAAACACATTTAACCATATTAAGCAATATATTTAGTTACTTATAAATTCCTCCTACATTTAAAGCTGCTTCCGGCACAGCTCTTTTACTTTATCCAGAACGCTGTCCATCGTTGCTTTTTCAGACATCCAACTCTGCATTCCAAGCTCATCTGCTGCCTGCTTCGTCTGTTTTCCGATGCATACTGCCCGGACAAGGGAAAAATCAAGCCCTTTGGTTGCCTGTGCGAACCCTCGCACGGTCGATGCACTGGTAAAGACCGCAAAATCAATTTTTCCCTGTTCAAATTCTGCCTTTTGATCGATCAGTTCTGAGCTTTCGTACAGAGTGCGGTAGGTTGGAACATCATCGATCTGCACATCCGGTACTTTCTGAAGTTCCAGTATCAGTTCCTGATTTGCAGTCTCTGCCCGCGGTATCAAAATCCGCTCTCCTCCCGTGCAGGCCCGGGCAAGGCTGGATCCCAGATGTTCTCCGTCAAAAATTTCCGGTTTTAAATCTGCCAGAATACCATGCTTTTTCAGTTCCTTTTCAGAACCGCTTCCTATAACAGCAAATTTCGCCGCCGCAAGTTTGCGGATATCCGCTTCATGTTCTGCCAGTTTTTCAAAAAAGACTCTCACTCCGGTCGGGCTGGTAAATACGATCCAGTCATAACTTTGAATAGCTTCCATACTTTGCTTCAGTTTTTGATTTTCTGAAATCGCTTCTGTTTTGATCGCCGGAAGTTCCAGCACTTCTGCCCCTTCTCTTCGAAGCTTTTCCGCCATTTGGGAAATCAGTTCTTTTGGTCTTGTGACCAGGATTTTACGTCCTGCAAGCGGCAGTGCTTCATGCCATGCAAATCTATCGGCCAGAGCACATACTTCGCCAACCACGATGATGGCCGGTGTCTGAATCCCTTGCTTTTGTACCTCTTCCGGCAGTGTTGAAACGGTTGCACTGATCCGTTTCTGTCCTGCTGTGGTTCCCTGCTGTAAAATGGCAGCAGGCATATCTGCACGCATCCCCGCCTTTAAAAGTCCATCGCAGATATCTGCAAGTGCCGTCACTCCCATCAGAAAAACCAGGGTTCCCTTTGTCCTTACCAGTGCCTCAAAATCAATATCATAGGTATCGCCTTTTTTCTTATGCCCGGTAATGATATGTACCGAAGAGCAGAAATCCCGGTGCGTGACCGGAATCCCGTTGTAGGCAGGGACTGCAATCGCAGAAGTCACACCCGGTACGACTTCATACGGTATCTGATGTGCCTTTAAAAGCTCCAGTTCCTCCCCGCCTCTGCCAAACAGAAACGGATCGCCGCCTTTTAACCGCACAACCCTCTTGCCTTCCAGTGCTTTTTTCACAAGGATTTTGTTGATCTCTTCCTGCGGCATCAGATGATGGCTTGCCCGCTTGCCGACATTGATCTTTTCGGCATCCTCTGGGATCATACTTAAAATAGCCTGACCTGCCAGTGCATCATAAACAACAACTTCTGCCTCCTGAAGCACACGCTTTCCTTTCAACGTAAACAACCCCGGATCGGAAGGACCTGCTCCTACCAGCCAGACTTTTCCCGGTTTTATATCATCTTCTTTTACAGCAGTGCAGCTTTGTGCATGACATTCTTTTTTCAGCCCTTCTGCGAGCAACATGCCCATTGTTTCGGCATCTTCCGGATTTCCTTCGATCTGACCTTTTTTATATATTCCGGTTGCTTCCTGGTAATACAGGCCACGGAGCAGAAGTTTTCCGTTTTTCATTTCTGCATAGGCAGCGATCGGTGAACTGCACCCGCCATTTAAATATTTTACAAAAGCCCGCTCTGCTGCCTGTGCTGTCTGTGCCGCCGGATCGTTATAGGCTTTCAGAAAAGCATAATCTTCTCCTTTTCTTCCCTGAACCGCCAGAATCCCCTGCCCTGCTGCCGGAATGATCTCATCCGGCTCAAAATAGCGATAAATGCGGTTTTCTAGGCCAAGCCGCTTTAAACCTGCTGCTGCCAGGATCAGTGCTCCGTATGCTCCTGACTGAAGTTTCTGCAGCCTGGTCTGGATATTTCCTCTCACCGGAAGAAAGGTTACATCCGGATACAGCTCTTTAAGCTGCAGCATCCGTCTCTGGCTGGAACATCCGACCGGAAGCGTTCTGTCCCATTTTTCTGCTCCTTCCGGAAGCACCAACACATCTCTTGGATCCTCTCTTTTGGAAAATGCAAGCAGCGGCAGCTCTTCGGAAAGTTCCATCGGCATATCTTTCAGACTGTGTACGGAAAGATCGCTGCATCCATCCCGAAGTGCTTTATCCAGTTCCTTCACAAACAGACCTTTGCCACCGATTTTCTCCAGCGTGCGATCCAGGATTTTGTCACCGGTCGTTTTCATGGTCAGAATTTCTACCTGACATCCCGGTTTCTTCTCTCTGATAAAATCCCGGACCATCTCACTTTGGATCACCGCCAGACGGCTTCCTCTGCTTCCTATGACAATGTTATGCTCTGTCATATTTTTATTCTCCTTTTTCATTAAAGTCAAACGCATTTGAAACCTGGCACGCATAAATCTCTTCCAGTCCATCTATGCACTCCCGAAATGCTGCATCGCTGATCCGTCCCCGCAGTTCAAAAAGCATTTTGTTGGTCACTTTCTGTGCCGCTCGATGGATCTGTTTTTCCAGTGTTTCTTTTTCAGATACTTCCATTGGAAGCTGATGCAGGATTTTATACAGACGCAGATCCAAATCTGTCGCAACTTCTTCTTTGATCTTTCCGATACGCGGTATCACATCAAGGCATCGATACCAGTTGCAAAATTCTTCCATCTGCTCTTTCAGAATGGATTCTGCCTCTCTGATTCCAGCTTTCATTTTCTCGCTCAAAACATCGACTTTGAAATAGTCGATATCATAAAAACGGATGTACATCAGTTTCTGCACCTCCGGATCAATATCACGCGGCACTGCCAGATCTACAAGGATCAGTTCATGATCCAGATCAACTGCCTGAAGTCCTTCTTTTGTGAGCGTATAATTCGGGCTTGCCGTGGCACTGACTACAAAATCACAGGAACTGATCAGACCCATGCGTTTTCCATAGTCAATACGCCTGCATCCCTGCGGTATCTGCACGACACCGCTGCGGTACTGACGCACGGTAACGGTCACATCCGCACCTTCCTGCTGCAGAACGGTTGCGGCAAGTTTTCCCATCTCCCCGTTTCCGATGACCATACATTTTTTGCCTTTTACTTCCAGACCTTCCTGTCGAAGTGTCTGAAGTGCCCGGTGGATCACCGAATGATTGCCTGTGGAAAACGTCACATTTGTCCGCACTTTCTTGCCGGCAGTCACCGCCATGCGAAATAACACTTCCAGCACATTGTCCGCCGCATAATGCTCTCTTGCCGTCACAAGTGCTCCCTTTACCTGTGTCAGAATCTGATCTTCTCCTAAGATCCTGGATTCCAGTCCGCAGGCAAGACGGAACAGATGCTGCACGGCATCTTCTTCTTTTCGCTCCGTAAAATATTTCTGATACTCATCGTTATGGATTGCCCGTATCTTACACAGAAGTTCATAAAGGGTGATCACACACCCCTCTTCCGTGCTGACCCAGAGTTCCATACGGTTACAGGTCGATAACAGGACACAGCCACAGATTCCTTTTTCCTGTTTTATGATCTCCAATGCTTCCACTGTCTTTTTTTGTGTAAATGAAAAAACCGTCCGGATATCAATCGCAGCTACGCTGTGATCGATCCCTATCATTTGTATTGCCATAACATTCTTCCTTTGAAAAATAGATTCTGTAAATATCCTGTCAATCATAGCACAATTCCCGACAAAAATCTACTTCCGGAATTGACTTTTGAGATAGCGGATGTTACACTTCTTTTACTCATACGATTTCGTTTTTTGATCTGCAGTTACTGCACAGTCTCAGAAAACTTTTCTGCTATGCTCAAAAAGAAAGGATTTATCAGATTTATGTGTACGAATCAATCAACAACCAAAGCGATCCTCGTTGTAAGCTTTGGCACCAGTTATCACGATACAAGAGAAAAAACCATTGACTGTATTGAACAGGATATCGCACAGACATTTCCTCATCACCATATTTACCGTGCCTGGACCAGCAAAATGATCCTTAAAAAGCTGAAACAGCGTGACGGTATACACATCGATAATGTACGAGAAGCCATGGAACACATGCAGCGTGACGGCATTACCGATGTGACAGTTCAGCCAACCCATGTGATCAACGGCATTGAGAACGATCTTATGAAAGAGGATGTTCTCGCTTTTTCAGATTCCTTTTCCAGGATCACTTTCGGTGTCCCGCTGCTTACTTCCGAGCAGGACAGCCGTGAAGTCGTCAAGGTTCTGACTGATGCTTTTGGCGGGATCCCAAAAGACGAGGCACTTGTTTTCATGGGACATGGAACACCGCATTATGCCAATGCGATCTATGCAGCACTGGACTACACCTTTAAAGATCTTGGTTACCACAATCTTTTTATGGGAACTGTAGAAGCTTACCCGTCCATGGACTCCCTGCTGCGTCTGGTCGGCAGTCTGAAGCCGTCCCGCGTCCATCTGGCTCCGTTTATGATCGTTGCCGGTGACCATGCACACAATGACCTGGCAGGAGATGATGCTGATTCCTGGAAATCCCAGTTTGAGCAGGCCGGTTATCCGGTTCTCTGTCATTTAAAAGGTCTTGGTGAATACGAAGGAATCCGCCAAATTTTCCTGCGGCATATCCGCGAAGCACAGTAAAGGAGTTTTTTATGCATATGCATCATCATAACACCGGAGGTATTGCTATTGATTCTTATGCCTGTAATTCCAGGCTTCGGCATATCAGTGCGGGATTCAAAGCCGGATTTTCCATGCTTCTGCTTCTGTTCTGTATTTTTGCAGACCATCCTGTTATCTCTGTTTTGTTGATCTTATTTGCTGCTTCCGTCACGGTTTTTCTTGGCGGTATTCCTTTGCATGATTATCTTTCCGTGCTCGGGATTCCCGTTTTTTTTGTGCTACTTAGCGGCATCGCCATCGCTGTCGATCTCTCTTTACAGCCGACTGGCGATTTTTACCTGAATCTGTTTTTTTGTTACCTTTGTGTCACGTATGCCGGCATTCTGAAAGCGTTTTTTCTGATGCTGAAAGTGTTCGGTGCCGTAAGCTGCATGTTCCTAATGACACTTTCCACACCGTCACACGAACTTTTCTCGGTTCTCCATAAGATTCACTGCCCTTCTCTTTTTACAGAACTGATGCATATGATCTACCGCTACATTTTTATTCTGCTGGAGGTACAACATAATATGCAGATTTCCGCGGAAGCAAGGCTTGGATTCTGCGATTTCAGAACCTCCTGTTATTCTTTCGGGCAGATTGCAGCCAATCTTTTTATCGTTGCACTGAAAAAAGCGAATGCCTATTATGATGCAATGGAAGCACGCTGCTATGATGGAACACTTTGTTTTCTGGAAGAGAAAAAGAAACTGCCCCTTCCGTACATCATATCTTCCGGAACCTTTTTTCTGTTTCTTGTTGTTCTTTGGCTTTTCATAAGATGAATTTAAGATAGGAGATAATATGAAAGAATCCATTCTTGAAGTAAAAAATCTGCATTTTGCGTATGACGAACACCATACGGTTTTAGATGGGATCAGTCTTTCTGTCTTTGCAGGTGAGCGTATCGCCATACTTGGTTCCAACGGAGCCGGAAAATCTACATTTTTTCTGAACCTGAACGGAGTGCTCACTCCAGCCGAAGGCGAAATTTCATACCGCGGTACAAAAATCACCAGAAAAACACTGAAAAAACTGCGTCAGCATATCGGTATTGTCTTTCAGGATGCCGATAATCAGATCATTGCTTCTTCCGTTCTCGCTGAAGTCTCTTTTGGTCCTATGAACCTGAAGTTGCCTCGTTCGGAAGTCGAAGAACGTGTAAATACTGCGTTAAATTATATGAACATCTCACAATTTAAAGACCGCCCTCCCCATTATCTGAGCGGAGGTGAGAAAAAACGGGTATCGATTGCAGACATTATTGCCATGAAATCCGAAATTATTATTTTTGATGAACCAACTGCATCTTTAGATCCTCTGAATGCTGCCATGCTTGAAGAAGTCCTTGAAAAGTTAAGCCGAGAAGGAAAGACACTTCTGCTCTCCACGCACGACGTGGATTTTGCCTACCGCTTTGCAGACCGTATTCTTGTTTTTGACAACGGCCGCATACTTGCCGACGGCACGCCGCTTGAAGTTTTCAAGAATATTTCCGTCTTAAAACAGGCTAATCTGAAACGCCCGCTTTTGCTGGATGTCTGCGAAGATCTGGCTGCACATGGACTTTTTCCGAAAGGATCTTTTTATCCCAGGGATTTTTCAGAATTTCATACATATCTTGCACAGAGAAATTCTTTTTAATAAAAACTGCCGCACAGTTTGAATCCGTACGGCAGTTTTGTTTTCTTATTTTTTTTCTTCCTCTTTATCTTCCCATTTTTTCCGTTCATAAAATCTTCCCATCAGAAATGCGATCACACCAACTCCGATCCCGGTCTGTACACAGAAGATCAGACTTTCAATTTCTCCAGGCAGTTCACTTCCTGTAAGACTTTCTATAACCGGAGTAAACCATGGTTCATAAGCTTCTCCTTTGATTTCTTCTACCATAACACTGCCCGCATCATCGGAACCGCCAAATTCTGCTCCTTTTTTTGCAAAGAACGGAACAACTGCGAGCAGCACAGCTGCAACTAACAGAAGAAGGATTGTTTTTTTATTCTTCGCACTCATTCTTTTTCCTCCTCGATCTCAAAATCAATCGCTTTCAGTTCACTTTTTGCAAAACTCTCCAGTGCGATCACAACAACAACGGTAAGAATTCCTTCGATCACTGCCAGCGGAAGCTGTGTCGGTGCAAATATACCGAGAAATTTTACAGCAGATGCTGTTACCCCACCCTGTGCAGACGGATAGGCAAGTGCAAGCTGCACACTGGTTACGCAATAGGTAAACAGATCTCCAAGTGATGCGGCAAGAAAAACCGTGATACGGCGGTTGATCCTGGTTTTTGAAAGTCCCTTATAAATCAGCCAGGACAGGATCGGACCTGCAATCGCCATGGAAAAACAGTTTGCTCCAAGTGTTGTCAGTCCGCCATGGGCGAGCAACACTGCCTGGAAGATCAGAACAATGATTCCAAGTACACTCACTGCACATGGTCCAAACAGGATTGCACCAAGACCGGTTCCTGTCATATGGGAACAGCTTCCGGTCACAGAAGGGATTTTCAGGGATGACAGCACAAATACAAAAGCTCCTGCCATTGCGATCAGTGTAATGGATCTGCGGTTTTCCTGCACTCTCCTGTTCAGCGATCGAAATCCAAATACTAAAAACGGCAGACAGACAATGCCCCATGCAATACAAAATACCGGGGGCAGATATCCTTCCATAATATGCATGGCATTTGCTGTCGGTGCCACAGCCAGAATAGCTGCCGCTGCATAAACAGCCTTTGCAAGCCACGATATCTTCTGATTTTTAATTTTTTCTGTGTTGTTTTTTCTTTGCTTCTTCATTTTGTTTTCCTGTTCCTTTTCTTTTTTCTTAAAAAACGTCTGCAAATGACTCTGTCACAAACCAGCTGTCACATATTATAAAGCAGTGCATTACAAATGCAGGCTGCGATGTTGCTGCCTCCTTTGCGTCCTCTTGCTACAATATACGGCACATCTGCCTGCATGATCAGTTCTTTTGACTGTACCACATTGACAAAGCCGACCGGAACACCGATCACAAGTTCTGGTTTTAACTTTTTCTCTTCGATCAGCTCATAAAGCCGGATCAGGGCAGTCGGTGCATTGCCTATTGCAAAAATCAGCGGTCTGTTCATGGCTGCCGCCTTGTCCATACAGGCAGTTGCTCTTGTCGTCCCGTTTTTCTTTGCCCTCTCTGCCACATCTTCATCTGACATAAAGCAGAAGACTTCTCCGCCGTATGCTGCCAGTTTTTTCTTATTGATCCCGGATTTTGCCATCTGCGTATCGGTCACAATGCAGGCTCCGTTTCGGATCGCTTCTTTTGCTTTTTCGACAACACCTTCGGAAAAACAGAGATTATCTGCATAATCAAAATCTGCACTAGTGTGAATGCAGCGTTTGATGATCGGTTCTTGTTCTTCCGGAAAGGTTCTCTCCCCAAGTTCTTCTGTGATCAGTTCAAAACTGCGTTTTTCAATTTCCCGCGGAAGTACATTTTCCAGTTCAATCTTCATCATCTGTCCCCTCTTCCATAATTTCATAAATACGCGAAATATCCATATGTTTGCGAAGTGCATCTGCAAGAATATTGTACTGGATTTCTTTGAATTTTGCAAAATCCACGCCTGCGATCTGTGTCATATCCAGTCCTTTGGCTTCTCCGATGGCTGTTACGATCGCTTTTACTACTTCTTCTTTTTCAAAAATTCCATGTACATATGTTCCATAAACATTTCCATGACAGACGCCATCTGCTTTTGCCGCACCTTTCTCTTCTCCGGCAAAGCTTGTGATTTCTGTAAAAGCAGCTGTCTGTTCTCCCAATGTCGTGCTGCCCATATGGATTTCATAACCTTCCATTTCCATATCACTTAGATTTTGCAATATTCCGCCAACCTTTTTGAATCTTCCGGTTACTCTTGTCCTGGTCTTTTTCTCGGTAAATACCGTGTCCGTATCCAAAAGCCCGATGCCTTTCATCTCACCTCCGGCCTCCACGCCATGCGGATCTTTTAAGGTTTTTCCAAGCATCTGATAACCACCGCAGATCCCGAAAATGATCTTTCCCTCTGCCGTCGCTTTGCAGATGGCATTTTCCAGTCCGCTCTGCCTCAGCCATTTTAAATCTTCCATGGTATTTTTTGTTCCCGGAAGCAGGATCATATCCGGATTTTTCAGTTCGGAAACGGAAGTCACATAACGCAGTGAGACACCCTCCATGCTTTCAAACGGATTGAAATCGGTAAAATTGGAAATCCGCGGGAGGCGGATCACTGCAAGATCAATCGCAGCCACTTCCTGGTTCCCGCAGAAACGTTCGGTCAGGCTGTCCTCGTCCTCCACTTCAATGTGCAGATACGGCGTAACTCCGACCACCGGAATCCCCACACGCTCTTCCAGCATTTCAATGCCCGGATCGAGAATGCTTTTATCCCCGCGAAATTTGTTGATAATAAGACCTTTGATGCGAGCACGCTCTTCTTTTTCAAGCAACTCCACCGTTCCGACCAGCTGTGCAAATACGCCGCCGCGGTCAATATCTCCGACCAGAAGCACCGGTGCATGTGCCATCTTTGCCATGCCCATATTTACAATGTCCTCGGATTTCAGGTTGATCTCTGCCGGACTTCCCGCACCTTCGATCACAATGATATCGTATTCTTCTGATAACTTATGAAAAGCCTTCAGGATATCCGGCACCAGTTTCTTTTTATAACGGAAATAATCTCTCGCACTCATCGTCCCAAGCACTTCTCCGTTTACAATCACCTGCGATCCGACATCGTTTGTCGGTTTTAAAAGAATCGGATTCATATAAACACTTGGTTTGATGCCGGCTGCCTCTGCCTGCATGACCTGTGCACGCCCCATCTCCAGACCTTCTTCGGTGATAAAGGAATTCAGTGCCATATTTTGTGATTTAAAAGGAGCTACTTTGTAGCCATCCTGTGCAAAAATGCGGCAAAGCCCGGCTGCCAGCAGACTTTTTCCTGCATTTGACATCGTTCCTTGTACCATGATTACTTTCGCCATCCGTATATCGCCCCACTTTCTTTTTGTTTCTCCCGGATAATATCCTGAAATATTTTAATCAGCTGATCGTTCTCTTCTCTTGTCCGCACTGCAATGCGGAAATACCCTTTTGAAAGCCCCCGGTAATTGCTGCAGTCGCGGATCAGAAGCCCTCTTTTTTGGCACTGCTCTTCCAGATCTTCCGGGCCTTTGAAAAACAGATAATTTGCCTGAGAATCAAATGTCTCCATCTCCAGAAGATGCAGTGCCCTTGCCAGGTATTTGCGTTCTTCCCGGATCAGCCAACGTGTATTATGTACGTAAGTATCTTCCGAAAGTGCCGCAATGCCTGCCTCCTGTGCCGGTATGGAAACGCTCCATGGCTGTATGACAGCCCGGATTTTTTCCATAAGATCTGCATCTGCACTTAAACCATAGCCAAGACGCAGCCCCGGTATGGCATAAATTTTCGTAAAGGCATCCACAAGAAACAGATGCGGAAAACGCTCCAGAAACGTTCGCATGCTGTAACTGTCCGGTGCCATCAGAAATTCGTGGAAACATTCATCCAGCAGAAAATGTATCCCATACTTTTCACATTTCTCTGCAATCCGCACCAGAAGCGGCTGCTGTATCAGAACACCGGTAGGATTGTTTGGATTGCACAAAATAATCATATCCAGATCATCTGAAAGTGCTTCCAGATAAGCAAGATCCAGTGCATAGCCCTTCTCTTCCCCCAAAGGATAATAAAAAATCTCGCATCCGACTGCCGAAAGTGCAGCCTCATACTCCGCAAATCCCGGCTCCAGAAGCAGTGCTTTTTTCGGTTTTAAGGCCGCTGCAAAAGCATAGAGCAGCTCAGACGCACCATTTGTACAGATCACCTGCTCTTCTTTTACATATTCATGTTCTGCGATCGCATGGCAGAGCTTCCGGCACTGTACATCCGGATAATTTACAATCTGTTCCATGCTCCGATAAACCGCCTCAATTACAGAAGAGGGCGGTCCGAGTGGATTGATATTTGCGGAATAATCCAGAGTGCAGGCCTCTGAATAAATATCTCCACCATGTTTGTGACGCTTGTTGTTCATGGTATGTTCCCTTCCTGGCATCATAACAATGTGAGTATGTTAAAGCTGCAATAAAGAAGCATAACAACGATAAGAAGCAGCCCTGCAGACGCATACATCAGCCTGTTTGCTCTTCTGATATCCTCACATTCCACGGGACGCAGTGCATCTCCGATCGTTTTCTTTTTATATAAAGTTCCAAAATACCAGGCATCTCCGGCAAGCTGCACGCCGAGTGCCCCTGCCATGGCTGCCTCCGTCTGTGCCGAATTCGGGCTGGCATGGTTATAGCGGTCTCGTTTGAAGATCTTCCAGGCATTTTTTGCCGACAGACCGGTAAGTCCTGCTGCCGCCACCATAAAAAGAGCAGACAGTCTTGCCGGAATGTAATTGAGTACATCGTCCACCTTTGCTGCAAAACGACCGAAATACAGATATTTCTCATTCTTATATCCGACCATAGAATCCATCGTGTTGACTGCCTTATAAAAAGCTCCGAGTACAGGCCCGCCAACTGCCAGATACAGAAGCGGTGCCATCACTCCATCTGAGGCATTTTCTGCCACTGTCTCTACTGCTGCTTTTGTTACACCTTCTGCCGTCAGCTGATCCGTATCTCTTCCAACAATCATGGAAACAGCACGGCGTGCCGCCTTTAAATCTTCTTTTTTCAGTTCTCTATAAACCTTCATACTCTCATCTTTCAGAGATTTTGCCGCCAGCATCCAGTAGCAGAACAATGCCATCACAGCCAGATGCAGATACGGATGGATTTTTCCGGCCAGATACAGCACAGCTGCCACCGCTCCGGCTGTTACGCTGCAGACGATCACTGACAGAAATACACCGGCTGTTTTTTCGCCCTGTTCTGTCTTTGGAAAAACCGCCCGAAGCCCTTTTTCCGTAACGGAGATCAGATTGCCGACCAGCCGGATCGGATGATAAAAGCAGTGCGGATCACCGATCAACAGATCAAAAAACACACCGAGCAAAAGTGCCATCATCCCTTCTCTTCCATATATCATGATACTTTTTCCCTTTCCAGTTTTTTTGCCATACAATTTTCCAGGAACCGAAATGCGAACATCGGATTGGAATAATAATATAGGTGCGGAAATCCCATCAAACTGCCATCTTTTGCATAACTGCAGCTCCAGCTTCTTTTCCCGGCCGGTTTTTTTGCCAGACAGGCACTTCCCGGATCGGTGCTGTCAAAATAGTGGAATTCATGGGCACGCACCGGAAATCCCTGCTGCCATATGTTTCTTGCCTCTGCCTGTTCTTCGTTCAGATCCAGTGTGATATATCCAAATCTTCCCAGCTTTTCGGTGCGGTACGCAACTGCGTTTATCACGCCTGCCATCGGATATGTCTTTCCTTCCATGTCCTGCATTTCCTGATGAAGGTACATAAAACCGCCGCACTCTGCCAGGATCGGGATCGCTTTTTTTTCACAGGAGCGGATCGATGCAAGCATTTCGCTGTTTTCGGAAAGCCCTGCTGCAAACAATTCCGGATAACCTCCCGGCAACAAAAGTCCATCTGCGTTTTCCGGCACTTTCGCATTATAGAGCGGCGAAAAGAATGTGATCTCTGCCCCCAGTTCTTCCAAAAGCTTCAGGTTGTCTTCATACAGAAAGCAGAATGCCTCATCTTTTGCCACTGCGATCTGTGGTCTCTGAGTGCGTATCTTCTGAACGTGTGGATCTGCAAAAAGCTGTTTCAGAGATTTCGGCATATCGTCCTCCATCTCTTTCGCACCTTCCGCCATCTGCAAAATGCTTTCCATATCCAGCGTTTTCTCCAGAATATCCGCCAGACGCTGCATCTGCTCTCTTAAATCGCTGATCTCGTCCGGGAGTACCAGCCCGAGATGACGACTCTCCAGATGCCAGTCTGCAATTTTCGGGACATATCCAAACACACAGATTCCCAGTTCCGATTCGATCTTCGGTGTCAGCATGCGGCAGGTCATCTCAGAAGTTTGATTTAAGATCACGCCTTTTATTTTACTGTCTTTCTGATAATCCAGAAAGCCTTTGATCTGGGCAAGGATGGACAGGCTCATGCCTTTGGCATTGACGATCAGAATGACCGGCGTGTCGGTGACCCTGGCAAGATCATAGGAACTTGCCTTTGTGCGGATGCCGCCAAGTCCGTCGTAATAGCCCATCACACCCTCGATCACGGAAAGATCGGTCTGCTGTGCCGTTTTTGCAAACAGAAAGCGTGTCATCTTTTCTCCGGTAAAAAAAGTATCCAGATTCCTGGAGATGGTACCGAGCACTTTTGTGTGAAACATCGGATCAATGTAATCCGGTCCGCATTTAAAGGAAGAGACACGATATCCTCTGTTTTTTAATATTTGCAATATCCCGCAGGTGATCATCGTCTTTCCGCTTCCGCTTGACGGTGCTGCAAGCATAAATCTTGGCTGTTTCATGCTGTTTCACCTCCTGTGCAGGAGAAAATATAAACCGGATTCTGCCCCATCATCATCTCATAAGAGCCCAGTTTCTTTCCCTTTGCCACCGATACCTGTGCGATATCCACATCGGTAAACGCCATGCTCTTCAGGCACTGCATCGCTTCTGCTACCGTCTCCAGGGCAATCGCATTGATGACAACACGCACCCTTGGATTCTGTTCCAGCAAAACTTCCAGGATTTCTTTTAAATTTCCGGAAGAACCTCCTATAAAAGCATGTGTCGGTGCAGGCAGCCCCTCTAATGCCTCCGGAGCCAATCCTTTGATGATCTCAAGATTGTCTGTTCCGAATTTTCGTTTATTCTGCTCCAGCAGATCAATGGCTTCGTCTTTCTTTTCAATCGCATAGACAACGCCGTCTTTTGCAAGACTTGCCGCCTCAATGGAAACCGAACCGGTTCCGGCTCCGACATCCCAGACAACAGCATCTTTGTGCAGTCTTAATTTTGACAGCGAAATGCTCCGCACTTCGCTTTTTGTCATCGGGACTTTCCCACGCAGAAACAGATCGTCATCCAGTCCGTGACCAATGCGTTTTTTCACATCCGGATTGCAGATCAAAAGCACACTAAGCGGTGCAAAATCCTCTTTCATAAGGCTTTCTGCTGTTCCCTGTACGATCCGCTCCTGTTCATAGGACAGATCAGTCCCGACTGCAACCTTCACATCGCCAAGACCATATTCTTTCAGTTTACAGCAGATTTTTGGAATTCCGTCTTTTTCACCACATAATACAAATACTTTCTCATGATATTTGACTGCATCGATCAGATTCTGTTTTCTGCCATGCAGGCTCAAAAGATGGACATCCTCCCAGGAAACGCCCAGTTTTCCGCAGAAATAGACCACCGAAGAAATGCCGCTGACCGGGTAAATTTCCATCTGTTCCAGTCCTTCCGTGCGTTCAATCGCATCGTACAGTTTTTTTGCTCCGCTGTAAAAACCGATATCTCCGGATAAGAGTACCGCTGCCGTCTCATACTGCGGATGTTCTGCCAGATAAGCGGCAATCTCGTCCGGTTTATAGGATTCAAAGACTGCCTTTCCTTCTGTTTTCACGGATTGCAGCATTCTTCTGGCACCGATCAAAAGATCCGCCGACTGACAGATCTGTTCTGCCTCCACGGTGCGGTTCTTTTCATTTCCCATGCCAATCCCGACCAGATACAGCTGTCGTTTCGGACAAATGCCAAGCCGTTTGCCAAGAAGGCTTCGGATCTGTCCTTCATCACATATTGCATATAAATTTTCTTCCTTTTGATCTTCCGCAATTTCTTCGGATCGCTCCCCCGGTCGTTTTATGACGACCAGCTTTGCTCCTGCTTTTTTTGCCGCACGCAACTTTTCCAGAAAACCGCCGGCTTTTCCGGATTCTTTTGTCACCATCCATGAAGCCTGTGCCTGCCTGAGCATCGCCACATTCAGATCTTCCGTAAACGGTCCCTGCATACAGATCAGATTCTTCCCGGAAAATCCCAGCATGGCACACTCCGATACTGCCTCCGGGGTGGAAAGCACTCTTGCCACCACCCGGTCCTGATAATTCGGGATCACCTGATAGGCAGAAAGCTCTTTGCTTCCGGTCGCCGCAAAGATCCGCCCCTCTTTTTTTGCAAGAAAAGCTGCCGCTTCTGCCACGCTTGCAACTTCTGTGACATCCTCCATCTCCTGTTTCCAGGAAGCGTCCATCTCTTTTCTCGCAAGACGGATGTACTCTGTTCCCGTCCGGCTGCATGCCCTGCGGATATTTTGAGATACGATCACCGCATACGGATGCGTCGCATCTATGACCAGCGTGATCTGCTGCTTTTGGATCTGCTGCTCCATCTCTGTTTCGTCCAGTCTTCCGGCGTGGACATGAAGATACTTCCCTTCTTCTAAGAGCGTCTCTCCATACTGCGTTGCCACACAGACTTCCGTCGGTATCTGATTTTTCTCCAGAAATTCTGCCAGATTTCGCCCTTCTGTCGTCCCGGCAAACAATAAAATTTTATCCATGGATATAACCTCTTGGTGTGACCATTTTCCCATTCAGCATTTTGGTCTGAGAATTTCCGATATAAACCGTTGTAAACATATCCACCCTGGTATCCCGCAGCTCTTTTAACGTCATCACACGAAACGTTTCTCCCTCACGCCCAATATTGGAAACCGTTCCGCACACGGTATCCGGATCTTTGCTTCTCATCATCAGATCACAGGCCTTCTGCAGATAGTCGTGACGTTTTTTGCTGGATGGATTGTAAAGGCAAATCACAAAATCCGCTTCGCTTGCACAGAGCAGACGTTTTTCAATCTTTTCCCACGGTGTCAGCAGATCACTTAAACTTATCACTGCGAAATCGTGGATCAATGGTGCTCCAAGCACAGCTGCCCCGCCATTTGCCGCCGTCACACCCGGGATCACTTCCACTTCCACATGCGGATACTCCTGACCGATCTCCAGCATCAGACCGGACATGCCATAGACTCCGGCATCGCCGCTGCAGATCATCGCAACGGTATAACCTTTGTTTGCTTCTTCAAATGCCAGACGGCAGCGTTCGATCTCTTTTTTCATCGGCGTTGTCAGGAAACGTTTGTTTGCAAAATGTTCCTTTACAAGCTCCACATAAACGGTATAGCCCACGATCACATCACACCTGCGAAGTGCTTCTGCCGCCCGCATCGTCATCTGCTCATAAGCTCCTGGTCCAATTCCTACCACATATATCTTATTATCCAAAATCCACACTCCAATCTTTGAGAGCCAGTGCGACGGTCACGCCGTTTGCCGCCCGCTTTTTCAGAAGCAGCTCTGCACCGCCTCCTGCAAGAATGGCACTTCGTTCACAGACACAGTCCACACCGGTTGTCTCTTTTACAAATGCTGATGCCGTGAAATCTCCTTCGAGATCCATCAGTTCCTCTTTCGTATAAGTACAAAATGGAATCGCATGCTTTTCACAGAACGCAAGGATTCCCGCTTCTTCTTTTTTCAGATCAATGCTGGCTGCCGCAAAAATGCTGTGTATCGACACATGACAGCTTTGCAGTGCTTTTAAAACTTCCTGCTCGATCGTCTCCTGCGGTGTGCCTTTTTTGCAGCCGATCCCAAGGCTTACGATCCGTGGGATCAGGTGCAGCGTCACGGAAAACGGGTTCTTTTCTTCGTTCAAGGAAAGCACCATACCGCAGTTTCCCTCAAATCGCTCTCCATCCGCAAGTCTTTGCAGTTCGCATGGGATTTCGCCTGTCACCGGAAATTCACTGAAAAATCCGACCGGCTCTTCATCGAGCACCGCCGCAGAGACTGCTTTTGCCGCTTTCAGATCTGAGATCCACAGATTCTGCTTTTTTGCAAACACATCGACCGCAAAACGTCCGTTGATATCGGTTGCTGTCGTAATGACCGGAATCGCACCGGTCAGATTTGCGAGCACCGCTGTCAGCTCATTTGCCCCGCCCAGATGCCCGGAAAGCAGGGAAATCGCAAAAATCCCCCTCTCATCGAGAACAACAACGGCCGGATCTTTGTCTTTTCCCTGAAGATAAGGTGCTATGCTCCGCACCGCAATGCCGCACGCACCGATAAAAAGCAAAGCATCCATGCTTTGGAACATTTTTTCTGTCCACGCTTTTGCGGAAACCTTCAGTGGAAACAGATGATATTTTCCTGCATATTTTTCCGCTGCATAGGACTCGCATACATATCCGGAACGCTCCAGCATTTCCCGCAGCCGCTCATTTAACTGACTGCCATGCTCCGTAAAACTGACGATCCCAAGTTTCTGTCCCATTTTCCTGTCATCTCTCTTTCGCTGCCTGACGAAATTCTGTTGTAAAGGCCGGATTGTAAAGCTCCGAACGTTCATAATGGCTGTGCGTTACCGCATCTCCGATGATCATCAGTGCAGTCTTCGTGATGTTGTTTTCTTCTGCTGCCTTTGCTAATGTTCCTACGGTGCAGATCACCGCTTTCTCATCTTCCCAGGTTGCTTTATAGACAATCGCTGCCGGCGTATTTTCCGAATAACCTCCTGCAATCAGACGCTTGGATAATTTTTCTGCCATACCGGTGCTTAAAAAGATTACCATCGTTGCCTGATGTGCCGCAAAAGAAGCGATCTCTTCTTTTTCCGGCACCGGTGTACGGCCTGCCATGCGTGTGATGATCACGCTCTGTGATACACCCGGAAGCGTGTATTCCATATTTAAAGCAGAGGCTGCCCCACAGAAGGAACTGACACCTGGGCAATAGTCATAAGAAATATTTTCTGCATCCAGTACATCCATCTGCTCACGGATTGCACCGTAAATGCACGGATCTCCGGTATGCAGACGCACCGTCGTCTGTCCGTCTTTTTCTGCCTGACGCATCACATCCAATACTTCCTCCAGCGTCATCTTTGCACTGTCATAAATCTTGCACGCCTCTTTTGCATAATTTAAAAGCTCCGGATTGACCAGAGAACCGGCATAGATGATCACGTCCGCTTCTTCCAGAAATTTCCTGCCTCGAACAGTGATCAGATCTGCCGCTCCGGAACCGGCTCCGACAAAATGTATCATACTAATTCTCCTTTACGATAATAAGCGAATAATATCCGGCATTTTCCGGAATCTCATCCACCGTTTGATAAATTTTTTCATTTTCCATACCGCAGTTTTCGATCATCATCGCCTGCATACCGGCTTTTTTCAGAAGCTCTTTCACCTGTCCGATCTTTCTTCCTGCTTTCATCAGGACTTTTGTTCCGGGTAATTTCAGGGCATCTTCGATCTGATAGGATGCCGGTATCACATGAAGCTCTTCTGCCTTTTCTACAAGACCGATATTGAGCTTTGCCGCTACTGCACAAAATGAAGTGATCCCGCTTATCAGTTCCGTCCTGTAACCACGCTGTGCAATCCGTTTATGTACATAAAGATAAGTGGAATACACAGTCGGATCTCCAAGTGTTAAAAATACTACATTCTGTCCTTTTTGCAGACACTCCTCCACGCGGTCTGCCGCCTCTTCATGACTTTTTTCCAACAATTCCCTGTCTTTTGTCATCGGCATCGGCAGTTCCAGAAACGTTTTCTGTTTTAATTCTTCTACTGTCTGCACGGCGATCTGGTATGCCACGGTTTCTTCTGCTTTTTCTCCGGGCAGGGCAATGATCTCATTGTCACGGATCAGTTCCGCCGCCCGGAAGGTCATCAGTTTCGGATCTCCCGGTCCGATCCCGACGCCATATAAGGTACCTGTATTCATTGTTGCGTATACTCCTTCTGTTTTTCCATTTAATACGTTTTCAGTGTTCAGCGTGTCAATAAGTCTAAAGTGCTCATTTGTTTAAGCACAATCACACTTTCGTCTTCTGACACTTAATCATATTATTTTATAAGTCATATTTGAATTTTTCGGCAAGTTTTTCGGCTCCTTTTGTCTCACCAAGATAGCCAAAACGGTTGGAAAAGAGAATCGCCTCTGTCTGGATTGCACCCTCTACCCGGTGCTGCATATACTGATGCACCTTTTCTGCCATCTGCTCCATCACCGCATCCTGAAGTCCGTGCATCCTGATAATCTCCATGGCTTCTTCTGTAGTGATGGTCTCAAGGATCGCTTTTGCCGTCTCAAGATCAGCTCCGGATCGCAGGGCATGTGCACACATCAGCTCTGCCCTTGCATCTGAATGTCTGGAATGCGTGTTCATAATGCCACCGGAAACCTTGACGAATTTCCCGATGTGTGCCACAAACAGCACGCCCAGAAATCCTAATTCCACTGCCATATCCAGCGTCTCACCGACATAATTACTGCACTTCATCGAGCTTTCCACATCAAGCTTTGTGTTTTCTTTCACAAAATCGGCACCGTAATTACCAGGTGTCAGAAGCAGATACTTGGCACCGTTTTTTCGCTTCATCTCCATCTCCAGACGGATGCTGGCAATCAGAGCCTTTTCACTCATCGGCACGACAATTCCGCTTGTGCCAAGCACCGACAAGCCACCTTCGATCCCAAGTCTTGGATTGAACGTTTTTTTTGCCACTTCTTCGCCGCCCGGTATGGAAATGCAGACCTGTATTCCTTCTGTATACTCACACATTTCGCATACTTCACGCACTGCTTCCATGATCATCTTTCTGGGAACACGGTTGATCGCTGCCGCTCCGACCGGCTGCTCAAGCCCCGGCTTTGTGATCCGCCCGACACCTTTTCCGCCGTCAATAAAAACCTGCTCCTCTTTTGTTTTTCCGCATTTTGATACGACTGCATAAACCAGCAACCCATCTGTCGCATCCGGATCGTCTCCGCCATCTTTCCGGATCGCACAGGAAGCCTGCTGTTCATCAAAGCAGACATCCAGCGGCATCAGATGTAATAAAATGCCGCGTGGCGTCAGAAGATCGATTTTTTCAATCTTTTTCTGTGACAGAAGCATCCAGGTTGCCGCTTTTGCCGCTGCTGCTGCACAGGATCCGGTTGTATAGCCATATCTAAGCTTTTTACTGCCTTTTGTCACGAAATAACCTTCCAGTCCATTCTTCTGTTCTGCCACTGCATTTCCTCCTTCTTAATGCCGTTTCCGACATACTTTGCAGTAAATAATTATAAACTTTTGCTTATATCATGTCAACGTTTACAGTCCCTGCACGCATGCAAAATTTCCTCACATCACTTTTTTCTGTCATGAAAAAGCAGGATCCATTCCGGTAAAATACAGGTAGCACTGGATTTTTCAGAAAAAACGTACTACAATGGCGTTGCGGTACATAAATTCAGGAATGCCTCCGGCATTCTTGCCCTGCTATTTTGAAAGAAGGTGTTTGTATGACTCGTTACTATGTCTCTCACTATTTTGATTTTAAGAATATCGGCATTTTTCTGCTGGTTTCGCTGATCGGACTGATCGCCGTGCTTGCCATCGTACTGTTCACGGCCAAACTTCAGGTTCACAGGCGGCTGAACTATGAAGGGCTGGACGAATGCGATGTGGCAGAGATCACAAGAAGACACCGGTTCCATGAGATCGGCATGATTGAAAGCTTTTACGAAATGACATTCTCCAGTACCTCGGTTCTTCTGTTTCTTTCCCTTTACTATATCATTGACGCAAGGATCCCTCAGGCATTTTTCTACTGGAGTAAATATCAGGATTTTATCCTGTTGCTTTTTCTGATCCTGTCCGTATTTTTCACCGGATGGCTGGATCGTTTTTTAGTTCCGCTTGAGTATCTGCCGCCGGATCAGAAATCTTCCGTAAGACTGGTGTCGTCCTTTTATATTATTTTAATTCTTATGTACATAAAATTTATTTACGACGATTCCAACTACGACGCCCTGATCCTGTATTTTGTTTCTCTGGCGATCGGCCGATTCGTCTACTTTGATTTTACGGCAGAAGATTTTATAAGCACCATCTCAAAACTGTTGAAAAATCTCTACCTGCTGATCCTGATGGGCTGCTATTCCGGCTTTGTCTGCTGGTTTGGCTTCCACGTCGGTTTTCTGCTGACTTCAAACGGCGTGATCGTCAGCACACTGCTCGCCCATCTGTTTATGGATGCCTCGATCTTTGTACTCGACAGAACCCGTCTGATCCGGTTTGTCCTCTGAAAAAAACAGATATCACAAAAGACACAAAAAGATCCCCTGTAAAGAGCATGGCATTAAACTCTTTGCAGGGGATTTATCCTTCAGTATCGATCGATACGATCAGCGATTCAATGTCTTTTAATCGATCAGATCATTCTGGAAACGCGACAGGTGCTCATACGGCAGAATCAGTCTGCCATGGTACAGTCCGCAGCCATCGTTGATCAGGCTCTTGCTCATCGCCGTGAACATATTAACGTCTATTTTTGTCAGATCCAGATTCAGAAGCTTCATGCCTCTTTCATATGCTTCATCAAAATAAATGCATTCACCTTTCGGGATCGTGTCTCGCTGGATACGTTCCTTTTCCTGGCGTTTTTCGTATTCCAGATGGTTCGCCGGTCCGATCTCGGCAATATCATCCATCCGCTTGGTACGCAGCTGCAGTTCCATATAGCTTCTGGAACTGTTGTCGTAAAATGTAATATGAAGGGACTGATATCCATTGTGGCTTTTGTTGCATACATAATCGCGATAATACGGCTTTACATCGTCATTTAAGAGTGGGGAAGTGCTCAGTTTGACTCCTTTTGCATCTTCTGCATCAAAGCCACGCTCTTCAAGAAATCCCGGCAGAGCATTAGCGATCTCATAGAGGCACTTCAGCTCCTCCGTTTCCAGATCTTCTCCCTGTTTCAGGTGACATTTCGGCATACAGATCACGATGCGGTATGCGATAAAATCACGAAAACAGCTCAGGCGGCTCTTAAGCTTGTTCACTGACGGGTACTTACCGTATTTTGTATAGTAGTCATAAATATAAGAGACAATATAACCGTTGAATTTTTCTTCTGCACGGATCAGCGATTTGATCCTTCCTTTAAAAGTAAAAGCAAGGTACGGATACTGTTTTGCCATATATTTATAAAATTCCCGGATTTGCTGTGACTGAGCAGTCAGGAAATCATTGTGTTCCAGCAGCCCCTTAATCAGAATCAGAAAATTGCTGTGTGCCATGTCAATCTCATTGTGACTTTTTCTTGCCTCTTTTCGCAGTGCATCGGTATACTGCTGCAGAATACGGAAGATCGTATCTCCGGAATATAAATAGTCATTTAAAGTAATCATTTGTTTCTCCTGAATGTTAAAAAGTTACTTTGTAACGAAGCAATTCACAGGCATCTTCTGGTGTCTGGTAATGTGCTTTGGCATTTTAATTTTATTCTAACAGAATTTTTTCATCCGGTCAAAGAAATTCGCTTGTCAGGAAGAAGAACAGGGCGTATAATAAGGTGCTGCATATCTGGATTCATACAAATGAGGAGGATTTCTATGGAACAAAATAAGGAAAACACATCTTCCGTTTCCCGTACTTTAAAAGAATACTTTATTATTACCGTTGCCGTACTCATTATGGATATCGGCATCTATGTTTTTAAATTTCCAAATAATTTTTCTTTCGGCGGAGTATCCGGAATGGCTGTTATTTTTGCAAAATTTCTTCCCTTTACTGCCTCTGTAATCAACCTGGTCATCAACCTGGTTCTTTTGGTGGTCGGTTTCGCTTTTCTTGGAAGAAACTTCGGACTGAAAACAGCCTACGTCACCGTTCTCTCTTCGGTACTATTAAATGTTTTTGAGCATCTTTTCCCGATGTCAAGACCGCTGACCGATCAGATTTCGCTGGAGCTTTGCTTTGCGATCTTGCTGCCGGCAATCGCAGCTGCCCTGCTCTTTTTCGAGAACGCCTCCGGAGGCGGGACAGACATCATCGCCATGATCATCAAAAAGTACTCCACGATGAACATTTCCACCGCTTTGCTGCTCTGCGACCTGCTCATTGTAGTTATGGCATTCTTCGTTTTTGACATTCTGACCGGACTTTGTTCCATCCTTGGGCTGATGGCAAAGACACTGGTCATCGACAAAGTGATCGAACGCATGAAGCTGAACAAGTTCTTTACTATTGTATGTGATTATCCAGAACCAATTTGTGATTTTATTACAGAAGAACTCGGTCACACTGCAACCACTTATCATGCCGAGGGAGCCTACTCTCATACACAGAGAACCGTTATTTTGACCGTTGTTGATGTCAATCAGGCAATTCTGCTGCAGCGTTTTATCAAAAAAAATGAACCCACTGCTTTTATTACCGTTACCAAAAGCAGTGAGATCATCGGAAAGGGATTTTCCAATTACATCTGAGTTCCCTTATTTTGGCATATTCGCCTGAGAGTAGAATTCTTCATAATATTAAGTCCTCCCTGCACCAGAAGATATTCTTTTCCATTTACCGATACTTCCTGATACAGGTAAAGTGGACATTCACAATCCGCTTCGCTACTTGCTCATGAACGCAGTCGCTTCGCGATCTGTCAGTGGGAGCTTTCAACTCCCACTGACATAAGCATCCCCCCTTCACCCACCGCTTAGTGCTCTGCACACTTGAAGCGGGGGGAATGCTTCTCTGCGTTCAAACTCCGTAAGATATTCCAGGACCTCCTGCTTTTTCAGCTCTGAAACTGATCCCAGTTGGTATTTTCCAAAATTTCTTTAAAATCAAACTCAATATCTCTGAGTTTATTGTACCATACCGTCCCCAGTGCATCCGGCGAGCGATAATTCTGCGAGGAACAGATGATCACCGGTATCGGATGCTCTCTTTGTTTCATCTTTTCCAGCAGAATAAATCCTGCCTCTTCATTTTCCTTTTCTCCTTTCGCCAGTGGATAGTGCATATCTGTAACAATCAGATCCGCTTCGCTTGTCTCCAGATATTCCCATAAGGCCTCCTGATGGTCAAACATCACAATATTTTCCACACCACAGAACTGTAAAGCTCTTTTTATATGTATCGATTTTACAGCTGCATCATCAACGATCACTGCCTTCAGATCTCGAATTTTCATTTGTTCTCCTTTCTTTTTCCAGATATTTTGCCACTAAGCTTTGTCTTCGGGTTCAGTCCTTTTTGACCGGAGAGACGATCTGCTTTTCTTTTTCCGACAATCGATATTGCATACCCCTGTCTCCTCCCTCATGACTTTTACTGTTTTAGCTTTTCCAATCTAAAATCTGATTTTGTCTATAAAAGTCCTGATTATAGTATATCTCCACCGAATATGTTCGTCAATGCTGATCTATTACTACTTCTTCCGGTGAAACATCAACCTTTTTTAATGCATACAAAAAGCTTTGTAAGAATTATTTCAATTTCCTGCCTCTTCTGTGCTATACAACGATTACTGTTGACAAAATGTGCATCTGATCCTGAAATATTCCGGGCTGCCATACTTTGCTCGATTCTCTGCAAAAAATTTGTCTGATGCATGGAACAGACATCAGCTATTATAAAAAACTGTTTCAGACAGTCGGGAATATCTTGCGGATGATAGAAAAAGATAATCTGACCAAGTACCTGCTGTTTCTGGAGGATGTCTTCCCATATATGGAGAAATACCAGTACAAGAAAGGTATGAAAGAGATTATCCTGGAGATGAAGCAACTTTTGAAAGACAATGAAAATAGTGCCGTTACCGACTGCTTTATACCAATGACAGCATTCCCCAAATCAACAATTATGCTGCCTTATTGACAGAATTGCAGGAACCGGAACGGGCAATGGCTGCTCTCCGGAAACTTGCCCAGACCATCAAAGAATACAACTCCGATACCTGTCTGGACTATGCCCTGGTACAGGAATCCAGAGCTTTAAACGATGAAATGGAGATGCTTGTCAAGGATGCTTTGACGAGTTAATTTGTAAAAGTATAAAACTCTAACAATGGGGAGGTTCCCCTCCCCATAAAATTTTTTCTTAAAACTTACACAAAAAAACTTGACAAACCCGGTTTTTTCGCAATTTCTTTCGGATTCTTCTATCGTCTATTTTTTGATCTTCACAGATTTCTTCTGCCCCTTTCCTTTGAACAGACGCTTGTAAGACTTCAGTTGTTTCTTCGGTACTTTAATAACGCATTTTCTGTTGATGCCTGTGAGAGCACCTTTTCCGACTTTCTTTAATTTTGTACTCTTCACAGTAATCTTCTTGAGGTTCTTGCAATTCTTAAAGGCATTCTTTCCGATAGAGGTTACATTCTTTCCAATCGTTACGCTCTTTAACTTTTTGCAGCCTTCAAAACTGCCTGTTCCGATCTCTGTAACCGTGTCAGGAATTACAACTGTCTGCAGCTTCTTACTGTTCTTAAATGTTTTTGCCACAATGCCTGTCACCTGATACTTCACATTGTTAATTGTAACGGTTTTGGGAATTGTAACCTTCTTTGCCTTTTTCTCCTTGGCAGACAGCTTTGTAAGCGTTACTGATGGCTTACTTTCAGAACCATCTGATTCTGTCACCTTAAATTCCCTGCCTGTTTTCTCTTTTAGAGATGTTCCAGCCGCAGGCACATCTGGTTTCGGTCGTGAATAGTTACAGTGCAAGGTAAAAGGAATTGAGATATTTTGACGCAAGTCTTCATCATAAGCTCCGAAAACATTTAATGCATCACCGCCACTACCAAAGCTGATTGCATTCCACTGTTCCTGTGTGCCTGTATAATATACATCTTTTAATCCGCTACAGAACCAAAATGCAAGATCCCCTATGCTCGTTACACTCGACGGGATCTCTATGCTGGTTAACCCGCTGCAGTCAAAAAATGCATAATTCCCTATGCTCGTTACACTCGACGGGATTTTTGTGTTTTTACAGCCCTGTATAAGAGTATTCGTCGCTTTTTTTATAATGGCATTACAGTTATCTCTGCTGTCATAAACCTCATTGCCAGCTTCTACGTTTATACTTGTTAACCCGCTACAGCCAGAAAATGCAGCTTCCCCTATCTTCGTTACACTCGATGGGATCTCTATGCCGGTTAACCCGCTACAGTTAGAAAATGCTTGATCCCTTATGCTCGTTACACTCGACGGGATCTCTATGCCGGTTAACCCGCTACAGCCAGAAAATGCAAAATTCCCTATGCTCGTTACACTCGACGGGATTTCTATGCTGGTTAACTCGCTACAGCCAAAAAATACTTCATTCCCTATGCTCGTTACTTTAATATTCTTAATTTTCGTGGGTATTTCTACAGCTCCCTTTGCATTATAATCACACCTTGTTATTTCCACATATTTTGTTTCATCCGGTTTCTGATAAATGCAATAGGACAGATATCCTTCTTTTCCATCCTCAACCTCTGTATCTTTCGTTTCTGCCTGATCTGCTTCCAGCTCCGGCTTTTCTGCCGTTTCCTGTTCTGCTGCTGTATCTACAGTCACGGCTGTTTCATTCTCCGAAACGGTCTCCGCAGATACCGGTACTGAACTGCAGATCACTGCTGCAGTCAATGCCATCGTCAACATTTTTTGTACGTGTCTCTTTTTCATTTGGTCCCTCCTGATCTCTTTTTATATGATACTGAAAGTATTTTAGCTTTTATCATGTATCTTCGATACATGACAGCACACGTTCGGGTGAAACTTCTTCTCCGCGAGATGCGTATCCCCTTTTTAGATAAATCCGTTTTTAATATATATTTCACCTGCAGACAAGTCAAGCTTTCTTTCGTTTTTCTTTTATGTGTTTTTTCTAAAAAATATAAGGAAAATAAGGCTTTCCACACTTTTATAATAGTATGATGCCAGCGAAACTCTGGCATTGTACTCCTTTTTCCATTGCTCACTGTCACGAGTCGGTATATTTATAAGATGTGGATTATCTTTCCTGGATAAATGTACAGTTCTTCCGTATTTTGAACCAGAACACGAAGAGTCGCAGGAACAGCCATATTTGCGGCTGACAAGGGGACAACGGCTACCGGTTTTGCAGACAGGAATGCTATCCTTTCCAATGGTAAAGTCGTCTTTGTATTTTTCCTTGATCCTACGTTTTTCATTCAGGTCGATAAAAGGTATGATACCGTTGTGCTTGCAGTACTGATAATAAGGCATTGCGTCATGGGCAGAATCAAGCAGGAGTTTTTCTACATGAAAATCCATAAGAAAGCGTTTCATCCTGAAAAAGCATTAAGAAATCCGTGGGAATCATGCATGGATGCAGGATGAAGAATCGGAAAAACAGGAAGGTTACTTTCAGAGTCGGATGCCACAAACATGTACAGATCAAATCCAATACTAAATAAATACAACGCCGTTAAAAAGAAACTCAAAGCTAAAGTTACGGAACGGAAAGAACTGAAATCAAGGAAAGAGCAACTAATCTTCCAGGCAGAATGCTCTACCGATAAAGATATGACGATCCTTTGAATAGATAATATGTTCTTACAAATCTCTTGTTCAGAAATGAGTTCTTTCCAAAAAAGCGTATGGATTTAAAACTTCCATACGCCTTTTTATATTCTGCTCTTCAAATTGTCTAAAAGTTGACTAAAAATATATCACCGTTCATACGATGCAATAATTTCTTTGCTATCTGCTGTTTTATAATCAATTGTTCCCAAATTACCAATCAATTCAAATGTCATATCTGCATTAACCTGCAATTCATCTTCAAGTTTGACTGCGGACGGTTCATCTTTTAGAAAAACTGTTAATCCATAAGGCTCTGTTTCAGACTGTATCTCTATACTGTCATATGAGTATCCATCAGGATACTCTTGACCACTTACAATATTTATAACATTTGAAGAATCTCCTACATAATCTGTCTTATACTTCGACAGATCCGGAATTTCGTATAGTTTTTCTTTTTTTCCGCACGCCGAAATCAACATTGTTGATACGGCAACTAACATAATTGCAAGTACTTTTTTCTTCATAGAAACACCTCCTAAAATCTTTATTCAACACTTTTCTTTCGTTGTTTCAGTTCAAACATTCGCTGCTCTTCTGCCATATTACGAATACCATTTACAGCTCTGACCCATTCCATCTGGTCACAAGCTTTCATTTCTTCCGTAATACCTTGCTTTTTCATCATCTGACGCATCATTCCATATTTCCCATAATGCGGTTCTTTATCTGTACTAACAAGATTCAGATATTAAATTCCGTCTGCGCCAAGTGTGTAGGTTCCACCCATTTTTTCAAATGTGCTTTTCATGTGTTATTCCTCCTTGAAATCAGAGATATTCTTAGATCATCGCAAAATATTTCAGGACATCCTTGATAGCTTCTTCCTTCTCTTTCAGGCATTGTGGAACTCTTGCATTTTCTGATTTTGGAAGATTATAGTTTTCTCCCACTTCAATTCCACATTTGCGTTTTACCTGAGAAATATATAAACTTGAAACCTTCAAGCCAAATTCTTTCAGCACATAATCTTTGATTTCCTGATAGGTTGCTTTCAACTCGGCACTGGTGGCATCCAGCTCGTCCAGGTCTAAGTCGATCTCTATCGTGTCATCTGGTTTTTGTTGGGACAAAAGAACAACCGTCTAACATGCGGAATCTCTCACAAGGGCTACAACATATCGCGAACCTCGCGTAAAATCGGGCTTTTACACCCTTTTGAGATTTTTCCACTTACCGCAGTCAAACTGTTATGACTTGGCGTACAGACTGCCTGACTGAACTAACATACAGCAGGTACGCCGATTTATAGTTGCACCTTTACCGGCTAAAATAGTTAGAAATACTGCTGCCGGAATAAGCATTATTCTTGTCCGCGTATTTCTTTAGGTCAGAAATGAAAGGAATTTTACACCCTTTTCGATTATGCCAAGGAGATCTCGTTTCATTACCCCATTGCTATGGGAGGTAATAATTCACGATGCCCCTATGTTCACTCAACTATTTGCATATAAGCTTTATAGATTTCATCCTTCAATATTTGAATAATTGCTTCTATGGCTTCATAATCTTCCTGAAGCATCTGATTCATTCTAACGAACTGACCATCAACACTTGGTTGCACTTTAGTTATTAAATAGCCATGATATTCATTCCATTTTTTATAAAAAGCTACGATTCTCTCATATATTTCTGTTTCTTGTAAAAGAACAGCCCTTTGGAAAAGGCTCTCAACAGCTATATCAAATTGGTCAGCTAAAATAACATAATCTGTTCTTATACCTACAAAAGGATCTTCTTTCAAAAAATCTTGAACCCCATACTTCAAAACTAAATCAACAAAATCCACACGAAGATCATTAACATTTCTGTAAGCAATTCCTGTTTGATTAGTATACCCACCTATATTGATAAAAGAATAGTATTGTTGCAATAACTGTGGATTAGTTTTCAAAAAGGCACTTATTTCTTCCCAAAACAAAATCTGAACCGAAAACATTCCATTATTTCTGCGGAACTGATCTATTCCTAGCACATACTTTTGAAGTTCTCCATCCGTTTTCCCACCAATTGCAATTATAAAATGAGCAATTTTAGATTCGAACTCTTCAGCGCTTCGAATCCAACCATCTATCGTGGATGCAGAAATACAAGTATCTTGATAATCTTTACATTGAATTGCAACTATTCCTTTTGGTCCTGGACTAATAACATCAACTCCATATTGTTTCTGTCCTGGCCTCGCAAATAAGCATGCCATCCCTGGAAACACATTATTACAATAATCTCTCAGCATTTGTTAAAATTCTCGCGAATCCTGAGGTGGCGTTAACTGAAACGATGCCAATGAAGGCATATTATCAACTCCTCCAAATCATATTATTTCTCTTTAGAACTTTACTTCTTCTTGTACCATACCTTTATATTTGTCATATTCTTCTTGCCACATTTTTCTCAGTCCGTCAGTAATATTGCCACCTTTTCCTTTACTAATAAGCAGTTCTTCTCTCTCTTTTGGAGTTCTTTTCGAAGCCTCTTTAATAGGTTTGCTTTTACATAACTTAATAAATGCCTTGAAGGATTCTGCAACAGATTCTAACTCTCTATTCTTCTCATGATCTACAAAGTAAACCCCTGAATTATCTGTTATATCAACAACAAACACGTTACCAAATGAATCAACTGCTACCGGCAAATAAATAATTCCATTTTTGTCAATAGCCTGCACCTCATTCAAAGAGTAGGTCAAATTAGTTCCAACGCCATAAAAAGCCTTTACATCTGAAGATACTTTTGAGGTTTTCACTGATGTGTTCGGAGTATTACCACCATTATATTTTTTCAAAAATTCTTCATAATCAGATGGTAATTTATATCCTTTGTTTTTTACAAATGCATCTACGCTTGATGGATTTGCAGTATTTTTAGCTATTAACATTCTGTTCCCTCCTTAAACTTACTATGACCACCAGCATGAGTAAACTCTTTGTGATACTCTTCTTTAACTAGTTGCATAGTTCCATTTTCCGAATCATGATGTAATGCATATCCTTCTGGTATTTCAGTAAGACCGTATTCTTCCTCTAACACTTCTAAATATAGCTTTTTATCTTCGTTTCGATCTCCTGTAAATTCACCGATACTCAAATCACCTATGTCAGGATGTTTTGTTTCTGGCGGAAATACTGGATATCCATCAACATACTTCACAGCAATCCTCTCAGGATTTATATATGTCCATACGCGCTTACCATCTTGTTCAGATATTTCAATCTTGCCACCCTTTTCGAACCATTTTGCAATATTAGGTGAATTCATAGGTTTCGACTCTTTAATCTCTTTATAGCTCTCCCCCAATTCAGCCTTCATATCTTCAAGATTTGAAAATGTTTTAGGAGATTGTTCAACATCACTTTCATTGGTACCTTCATTAGTCTTATCAGCATCCTCTGAATATTCACCAACACCATCGAATTTTTGTTGCCAAAAATCGTTACAATCCTTTACCGACATTGAACCATCTGACTCTATATGGCTACGTCCTTCTCCCTTTTCCACAGTATTCTCAGTGTTTTCTACTTTATGCGATGTTTCAAAATTCATTACTTAACACCTCCGTTTACCATCGATGTATAAGCTTCATATATATTTCTATACGAGCCATCTCGTTCATATAATTCATATACTAACAAACCAGTTGCTAAATCAACTTGCTCTCTTGTATAGCCTCTTAAGGATGGATTCACATTATCAACCAATTTAGCTACCCAATTCTCTATCTTATCTTCTTTATCTGCCTTCTTAGCGGCTTCACCAGCATTTAATAAATCAAACATAATTTTTCTTAAACACTCTAATTTATTGACGCTGTCAGATGAAAGATACTGCAAAAGATTTGCTTTAATAGATGCACTCATTTGAGATTTAATCACTAAATCTGCAAGCCTTGATAAATCCGCCTTATTACCTTCTTTTACAATTTCTTTTCCAATTAGATAATCAGCCAATTCCTTATGTAGATTCTTTTGAGACAATATATTAGTTTCTCCCTCTGGCGCAGATTTTTTCTCATCTTTTGTAAATTCGTCTATTTTGCACAGTACAGCTTCAGTCCAATCATTCTGATAAATTGCCGCCACACCTTTTTCAAGTTTAGATAATTCACTAATTTGTGCATCATTAAGTCCAACAGCTTTTCCAACTAATTCTCTATCAGACTGGTCTGGTAATTTATGAATAATTTTCGTATTTGTATTTCTAATTACTGCCATATCAAGAAGACCGGGAGCTTGATCGGCAATAACGAAGCCTTCTCCAAATGCTCTTAACTCTGCAATCGCATTTGTAATCATTTCCACTGATTTACCAAGCAAATTAGAAGATTCTCCACTTTGTTCAAGGGATGTGCGTCTCAATAAATTGTGTGCTTCTTCTAAAACAGTTATATGCTCAAGTTTTTCTCGGTCTGGTGCCTTATCTGACAAACGATATTCCTGCAATTTAAGCATTAGTAATCCCATAATCAAGGATTTAGTTTCAACAGCACCAACTCGACTCAAATCAACAATTGCATTGTCATCAAATAATTCTTTATCTGTTTTTGCATCAACACAGAAAATTTGACCATTTATGCCATTTGTCAAACTCTTCAATCTAGATACAAGAGCACCAGAATAATCGCCTTTAGTATCAGCAGAATACTCACTTCTATTCACTATTATTTTCACCTGTTCCATAACATCTGAGAAGCAAGGGAAAAGATCATCTCTAATAGGATTATTTGAGTTTTCAATATCCCATCCAGCAGCTTCATATGCGGAGATAATGGCATCCTTTAATATAGCCGGCATTGCAGCATACATAGGCCAACATACATTAAATATCTCTACTAGGCGATCAATATGTTCACTAACAGTTATATTTTTTGAAAATGAGAATGGGTTGATTCGTAATAATTCACTTATCTTTGGATTTGTACCATATACCTTTACAGTATCATATCCGCCTAGAAGACTCTTATATTCTCCTTTAGCTGGCTCGATAATCAAAAATGTTGGTGCCTTTTCTTTATTAGCTAAACAAACATTTTTTACCATCTTAGCTACTGTATTTGTTTTACCTGTTCCTGTAGAACCCGTAACAAAAACATGTGACATCAAGCTTGCTTCGCTAATATTTACTGGTACATTATCCTCTTTTATATGCATGTGATAAACACTGCCCATTCGCAAATCTTCATCAATGTCATTGTAAGAAGAAACATTTCGTCCAAATGAAGCAGTTTCTATTACTGGAATTCCACAAACCGATTTTCCTGGGAAATTTAATGCTCGCGCTAATTCTTTGCCGGATAAACTTACTGTTGATGTCACGCATGAAGGATACAGAAAATACTCTTGAGGCATGTTACTTTCATCACCGAAAGACAAACAAAATTCCGGATGTTGTAATCTAGACAAAGCAGTCTGAATAACCTTTGCCTTTTCTTTTTCAGCTTTTCTTATGTTATTTCTCGCTTCAATAAGTTCTTGTTCTTTTTCATCCTTCACGCTTGCTTCCAATGGCAAATCAGCTCTCCACAAATTCACTGCAGATTCTGATAAATATGACTCATCTCCTTGAGTCAATGCCATATATGTATGTGCAACGTTATTAGCAATATCAGAACTTCCTGAAACCACATATGCCGCAAAATCCCAAAGACCTAATGCTGCACTTTCCTCCAATCGTTTAACTTGAAGTTCCAAATTTTCTAATGTATGCTTTATTCCATAATTCGTAAAGGTCTGAGTTATACCTTCGTTTTTACCTAATGTAGTAGAAACATTAGAACTTCTAGCAAAATTTGCACCTGCGTTAATACCAAAGTTTACCCCTTTACTTGCAGCTTCAGTTGCAGTTTTAGCAACTGTATTTATTAATCCTTTTGCAACTGATTCGGTGTGTGTATGCGATTTCTGCCACCCTTTATCTACATGCCCACCAACATCAACACCTTTGCCAAAAATCTTCACACTTGCATTTGCATTAACCCCTGCATTAACAGAGTTACCTTTCATATCCGCATCTGCTGTAGATTTCACTTCAGAATTAGCTGTAGAGTCCATGTTCGAATCAGAGTGACTAGTTCCAGACTGAGTTCCTGCACTTGCTCCAACATTTAATCCAAATGTTGCAGATGAACCAGTAGTATTTACTTCTGTGAACGTAAAATTAGTTTGCCAAGAAACATATGGTGCCAATGCTGTATAAAGTTCATACAATCTATTTGTTCTATCTAGCTGATTTTTTATCGGTGTAGCAAGTAATACTATTGTATATTCTTCTTTATCCTCAGCCGGTACAATTCCGTCTAAAACTTTCTCTATTGTTTGGCTTACAAATTTTTCTGATTTTTCAGTTGCCAAGTTAGAAACACATGCAACCGATTTCACATTTTCTCCCATCACTAAACAATTAGGAACATTTTGCCCGAATCCATCTTCACCTTCCAAGATACAATCTGCCCCCGGAAAATTTCCTTTCAAAGCGCCATAAAGTCGTTTTTTATATGATTCTACTTCTGATGGATCACTTTCTATGCCATTATTTACTACTGCAAGATATACTTTCGTTTCTTTTTGAGTTCTGTTATATATCAATGCTATATTACATTCTTCTTCACTCAGCACCTGATATACATTCATCAATTTCTCAATATTATCTTCATCTGGATCTTTTACCCATTTGCTAATTTCAAAAAAAGCAATCCTATCATTTCCAGCAAAATTGGTACTTTCTTGAATTGGAGAATAAACACTAGAAATTTGAGGTAAATAAGAGTTGTTTATTTCTATGCTTATTGCTCCTATATTTCTCTTCGTTATTTCTTCAGCAAATTCATCATCCATAGAAGGCATTTCCGACAAATACTGTTGTCTTCTATCATCTATCGCCCTTACCTGTGCTGGGCTAAGCTGTGACATTGCTGATACAGCGTCAGCCCCTTTTTCGGCAGCTTTTACAATACCATTTCTAACTTTTGTCAATACACCCATCGTTTTCGCTCCTTTATCAACATAATGCGAGAATTAATCCTATAACAATTGCAATTCCACCAATCACTCCACCCACAGTTGCCATCGCCTTATATTTTAAGTAATCTCTCACTTCAACAAGGTGAAGAATGTATTTTTTTGATGAAACACCCGTTAAGGATACTTTTTCTAATTCAGCATAATATCCCCTATTCCATGGCTTTTCTTTTGGCAAGAAACCATCATCCACATATGCATTATCACCGAATTCATTTTCTAACTCAGTTAAAGCCTTCTCGACTTCGGCTTTTTTCAATTCATTAGCTAGTATTTTTTCTATAATTTCTACTCTCTCATCTACTGCGGCCATGATTATTCCTCCCTCTTCTTAAATTCAAACATCTGAGCTATCTTGTATTGTTCTCCTTCAATCAAGCTTAACTGTGATTGATACAAATCAATTTCTTTTTGATACTCATCTAATTCCTCAGATAGTTTCCTCAATTTAGGATTGAACTGAGCTACTTCCTTCGTAAGACCGGTTTCAAGTTTTTTATTCCATCTCTTAAACTCAACAGTATGCACTGCATTAACCTTTGCATTTACTTTTCTGATGTATTTTCCTAGTAAATCTGTATAGATTTTCTTGGTTCTACGCTGATCGATCCAATTTATACGTAAGAACTTATGTCCAAATAAATTGATCAAATGAATGCTCACATCATCCGGTGATACGTTAATTTTTGCATCTACATCCAAATGAATATCTAGCTTCATAATGAAATCTTCTAAGAATTTTTGTTCTTCAGGAGATAAATGTTCATCTTCTTTAATAATATTGCAACACTCTGCCTGTAATTCCGACTTGTTCTTATTCCAGTATTCTTTTGAATATTTCAATATCTTGTTTTTACATTCTGTTTCTTTTTTTATAAACGCTTCTCTAGACAGTGACAAGAACGCATCTACTCTTTCTTTTTTATCCTTCTCCTTAACGGATTCCCATATATCTGTAACAAAAGTAGCTATATCGCCAGCAGCAGTTTGTGCTAACTCATCAACAAACTTGGCCATGTAATCCGGATAACTATCTGTATAACCCTTTGTTCTCGCAGCAATACAATCTGATAATTTTTTCAATAATGCTTTCTTCTCTTTATTTTGTTCATTCACCGCTAATTGTTTTACACCTTCAGCAGTTTTTTCCGTTTCAGATATTTTTTCCTTTGCAATACTTATAGCCTTTTCCAGATATTCCTGCGCCTGTGCACATTTATTGTATAGAGCATACTTTCTAGCAAAATCTAGAATTTCATTTTCTACACAATGGAGACCACTATTTATATAAAGTAATCTTCTATCTCCTTTCTCATCAGCAACTAGTGAAAGATAGCTTTCCATCCTGTTTGGTGCAATTTGATTATGCGTATACAATTGCTTGTATAACCTTCCCTGACAATTTGTGAAAGAGTCCATATTTTTGAAAAATACATCAAGATAATCATCATCTATCCATGCATCCTCATCTTCATAATCATCCTTCTTACTGCCAAGTCCCATAATAGCCGACATAAAATACAGTCTATTGGATTTCCACTGAGAAAGAATTGTATCTGCACATTCTTTAACTTTATCAAGAGACTTTCCACTTACTCCATCAGCCTGATTTACAATAATCATTGCATTCGTCAAATCAAGATTTCCATCTATTCCATTTACAACCTTTAATAAGTTATCTGCTCCAGTCCTATCCATATCCTTTGGAGAAGTTAATAGAATTGGCAAACCATTGGTTTGATCACCTAAGGCTTTCTTTAAAACACTCAAATGTTCTTCATGACTTTCAGAATCAGATCCAGGAGTGTCATAAATAATGAACTTGTAGTTATCGCTTACTAAAACGCCATTATAAAAAGGCACTTCAACTTCTATCAGTTCTGCTATTTTTTTAGTTTTATCTGCATATTCATTAATCGTAGAAAGAGAATAATACATATTTGTTGTTAATAATGGATTATCAATATTCTCTAACGCATCATGAATCTGATCTCGTAATTCCGTATCAATGTTTCCTTCTATCTTGTACTTATCTTCTTCGTAATAAATAGTAATTTTCTCTGATCCGATATAAAATTTAATTGAACCATTTCTCTCTGACTCGACTATTTTGTAATTTCGAGCAGTAGTTGGATTAACCGCACTAGGCAACACTTCTTCCCCTATCAAAGAATTAATAAATGCAGACTTTCCTGTACTATACATACCTACTATACAAATAGGGATTTCCGTTTTCGTGGCATCCAAAAATTTCGCAATAATCTGGTTTATCTCTTCGGTACTATACTCCTTAAACACTTGTGCCAGATTTATGAACACTTTCTGAATCTCCGGCATAACAGCACTGGCTGAATCAATGTATAAATCTCCAATTTCACATGATACCCCTGCCTGATTGAAGAATTTGTCTACTACCTCCTTCAAATCTTCATAATCTTCTTTAGTTCCATCAAATACAATTTCAAGGCCAACTTTGCCTCTGTTGTATTCGCTAGCAATTTCTTCAACAATTTCATGTGCGTTATGCTGAATAGTTGCATTTGTATATTTTTCATCTGATAGAAGTTGAGATTTACTGCCCAAATCTTTCCAAGTGTATGTATCCTGTTCCTCTTCCAAGCACCAACGCATGTACTTAATACTCTTTTCATAAGGATTACAAATAATTCTTACTCGATTCTTCTCCATAAGTGTTTTCTCCAATTCATATTTTTTTCTTTTAGTTATTTCAAATCTGCTTCTTTTATCAAGGAATAGTATTCAGCAAAATGTTCATCAGCATACTCATTTGCTCTTCTTTCACTAGGTGTATTATTATATTTATCTAAAAGAACATGCGCCTTTTCTTTTCTTATTATTTCATCATATTGCCACGCTACTCTCTCGAAATTTCTTTGTTCATCAAAGACTCTTTTTGCTTCATCACTATCTTTAAGTGAATACTCCCACACATTAAAATTCTTGCTTTTCAAGTCATCCCAATGGCCTAGTTCATGCAAAATCATATAAACTGCTACTGCCAGACAATCATCGTCTATAGCGTTCGAATATATATTTCTAATATGATTCAACGTATAGGAAAAACTATATCCACCACCTTCATCATCCATATTCTTGTATTTATAAATAGTCATCTTTGGAATTAAAATTCTGGCGGATTTAGTTACAAATTTTCGCTTATCTTCTTCAGATAACGACTCAAAATATGCTCTATCAGCATTTGCCAATACATCTAACCACAATAGATGACCTCTATTAAGTTGATCATTAACAACGTAATACTCATAAGAAGCATCAACATTTAATGCCTCAACAATTTTCTTAAAGGTAATCAAAATACTCCTCCTCATTTTCTATTCTATTGTTTTTAGTGTCCAAAAATCAGGACTTCTTTTTCCAATTCCTGTATTCACCAGTTGTCACTCGCGCATCAACTGGTTTTTCTGCATCTTCAGGTATCGCCCAAGCACGCCCAAATCGCTTAACACCTTCGATTCGGCCTTCACGACATAACACCTGTATTCTACGTTCCGAAATATCCCATTTTTCTGCTGCTTGTTTGATTGTTAAATACTCCAATTTAATCTCCTTTGCTCTAATAAAAGCAAAAAAGCACCGCTGCGATAGTCGTTGCTGTGTGCTTTCAATTGCATCTGGCTACCATGTTAAAGGCCCTATAGTTTTGCATCACTACCTTTAGATAGTTTTGCCACTTATACATCTTTTTTGATTTTATCACCTTTGGCGAACAATATCAATTCAAAGTTGTGCGATTCACTGCTAATCGCAGCAATATCAACCACCAAATTGTGCAATATTAACTATAGTTGCTTTATAAACTTCACCATCTCCTCAATAATCAACCCTCTCCTTCCATACCTTCCGTTCGCATAACAAGCCTTACTACAATATTTCAATTGTCTAGGTAATACCTTAACTTCCAAAAATGAGTAGCCCTAACGAAAATAAAATGTTACTGTTCAAAGGTTAGCTGGACTTAGAAGAACCGATGGTGTAGACTGATAACAGTCAAAGCCATCGGTTCTCTTTATCCAAATATCCTGGACACTCTGTCATATATATTTGCCGAATCTTCAAGGCGCATCAAAACAAGCATGCTCATGCATTGGTAGAGATTCTCGATGCTTTCGAAACTCCTGAATGTCACGGCCTGCGCCTGTTTCCGCTTATAATTCCTTAGAAGCCTTTCTGCTTCATTATTCGTGGCAGGCACCTTGAAATCGTGCAGGAACAGCAGATGGTTCTGCATATATTTTTCCATTCTCAGGAACAGGTTATACCCGTCTTTGTAATAAACATTTGCCGGAATGTCCTCATATTCTTTCCGGGCCGTCTCGAGTATCTTCAGATACCGTTCTTCAAATCCGGAGATCTTTTCCGGGTCTGAGTCACAAGACAGCAGGGTCTCATTCCGGAAGTGGATCATTTCCCGTATCAGACCATGCATTTCTTTATTCCATGCACGGTCCGGTTCATTATTCATGCTGTCTTTCAGTTACCGCAGTACATGGGCAAGACATTCCTGATGCTCCGTCCCATAATTATAAAAAGTGATATCATGGTCATGGACAAGGATACCCTGATAATCCTCCGCAACAGTACCCTTTACTCCTTCGTGCCCTTTTTTCGCACGGGCAAAGTACAGGGCTTTTCCGTCTGGCATCGCACATACATATACATAACAGCCTTTTCCGTTTTCCCTGGCATTCGTACAGTCTGTATGCATGACCGGAGAAAACAGCATGTCTGCATAAGCAGCCCTGCGTTCAGGCTCGGTTTTTAAGGCAAACTCCCTGCTGAGTCTGCTGATCATACCTTTGGAAATGTTCAGCTTTCCACCTGTCAGGTCCGACAGGAACTTTCTGCTTTTATCAATAGAGGCACAACAGTCATTATTTAACAGGAACAGGAATGCCCGGATGCTGCCGTCATAATTCACATCATCGGTAACCCCGTCTGGAAATGCAGCATGTACACGTTCCCCTGTTTTGGCATTATAATAGACATCCGCATGATATTCTGTCACATCCAGCACCATACGGATACTTACAAGCTGTTTTATGATTGTTTTGGCAGTCTTTTTAAAATCCGGGTCTTCAAGGACTGCTTCCGGCGGCGGCAGAAGGACCGGGGGAACTGTTGGTTCCTGTTTTTTCCGGCAGTGACCCTTATGCCCGGGCTGGGCTCCGAGTTTTCTGCCTGTTTTTTCCCTGCTGTTTGCAACCTTTTTAGGGCGCAGTGATTTCGAGGATGGTATGGAAGAGTTCTCATAATCACGGTTAAGCTGGGCCCTCAGTTTCTGGTTTTTTCCTTTTCCAGTGCGGATTCTGCCGCGTACCTCAGGCGGAGCTGCTCCAGATATTTTTCATGCATCTGCTCATAGGCAATAGCAGTTTTTTCACAAAGCTTCTGCAGTCTCCGGATCTCTCCCTGCTTTCTTTCCACAACTTTTTTATGTTCTTTTTCCATGTCCTCATAAACCTGAAACCAATGTTCCCTGTTCTGACGGAGCTGGCGGACAGCATTTTCAAGTTCCGTTTTGAGTTTTCGGACTTCACGTTCCATTTCCCTGCATCTTTTTTCACATTCTTCCTGCATGCGGACATAAGCAGCACCAGATTCAAGTTCCTTGATTCTTGCTTTCAAAGCTTTGTTTTCATATTGAAGATGCATATCATACTCAAAATTGACTCTCATCTGGCCTTCTCCTGTGCGCACTGTGTTATCTGGTCTGGTCTTTTCTCATCTGCCGGATGATCTCTTCCTGTGTCTGGCAGAGTTCTTCCTAGACCTGGTATGCTTTTGTCAGTGTTGCAATATGTTCTTCTAAGTAATGGTTTCTTTCTTTTAATATCTAGATCATCTCGTCCTGGCTTTTTACAAGCTGGTGCTGCTTTTGGAATGTATCGTCAAACATACTGCACTGCTGTTCTAATTTCCGGCATCTGTATTTTAATGCCTGGATCTCTTTTTCGTATTGGTTCATTATCTTACTCCTGAAATCGTTGAAATCTATACACACATTATAAGGGAAAAACCGCAAAAAGTGAATCGGGGTGATTGTGGATAACGTAAAAATGACGGATAAAAAGCAGTACGTATTTTGTGGATAAAAAGGATCTCCATATGGCTGAAACAGGAAAAGTATTCCTGTGCTATCTGTATAAGCGTTTCTGGTGGAAAGTTATCCACTATAGAAAAAAACTCTTTCACATTATTCACAAAAGAGCTTTTGAGACATCAATAAAAAAATTGAAATTCGTCATTTTTACTAATGCCCACTGCAAGGGTCTGAACAGTAACATTTTAGCAGAATTTATGTGTCTTATATAATGACAGTGTATTGACATTAGATGCGTATTTGAGTATACTATACTTGAATGGAGGTGTTCTGTATGGCAACAACTAATTTAAATATTCGCACAGACAAGGCAATTAAAGATCAGGCGGAGGAAATCTTCAATGAGCTTGGTCTGAATATGACAACTGCTGTAAATATGTTCCTGAGAACCGCTATCCGTGAGCATGGTATTCCTTTTGAATTAAAACTGGAAGTACCGAATGATACGACAGCCGCTGCCATTGAGGAAGGCAGAAAAATGATGAAGGATCCTTCTGCTCCGCGTTATTCCACTATAGATGCGCTTAAGGCAGCCCTCGACGTATGAAATACGATATTCAGTTTACCAATCAATTTAAAAAAGATTTGAAGCTTGCCAAAAAGCAAAATAAAAATCTTGATAAGCTGTTTGAGGTAATCGATATTCTGGCGAATGGCGGTACGCTGGAAGCAAAATACAGAGACCATGATCTTACAGGCAACTATAAGGGCACGCGTGAGTGTCACATTGAACCAGACTGGTTACTCATTTATGAGATTCAGAACAACGTTTTAGTACTCATGCTTTACAGGCTTGGTACGCACTCAGAACTATTTAAAAAATAGATTTAAAAAACAGAATAGCAATTCAGAAAGCATCTATCAGAAATGGTAGGTGCTTTTCTTATGCCCAAATCCAGGAAAGGAGGTGCGCTATGGCGGGAAGTAGAATCAAGGGTATCACGGTCGAGATCGGTGGCGATACTACCAAGCTTCAGAGTGCCTTAAAGGGTGTCAATTCAGAAATCAAGAATACGCAGTCACAACTTAAGGATGTCGAAAAGCTCCTGAAATATGATGCTCTTCAGAGGGAGATCATCGAAACGTACGAATATCCCAAAAAGCTGTAAGCGCAGGCAAATCAGTACGATACTGCTGTGCAGCAGATAGCTAACTATAGCCACAGCATTACGTCCAAAGACGGTACGGTTTACTACAC
>ENA-OQKN01000504-OQKN01000504.1-human-gut-metagenome-genome-assembly--contig:-NODE-504-length-41973-cov-8.941763_pt1 | contig 41973 bp, 30 predicted proteins | sample MGYA00242776_ERZ504794 | MGnify/ENA primary metagenome ERZ504794 (study PRJEB26092, sample SAMD00036434) | human gut metagenome | host: Homo sapiens | study: EMG produced TPA metagenomics assembly of... | reverse complement strand
AAGCGGTAAGACCCCTTGAAGACGACGAGGTAGATAGGGCAGAGGTGGAAGTGCAGTAATGTATGGAGCTGACTGCTACTAATAGGTCGAAGGCTTAACCAAGCACGAGAGTGTGAGGTTCAGGATAGAAGAAAAAGATGTAGGATTTATAGTCTGTATGCGGTTTTGAAGGCACATGCCTTTGTGATCCTCGATAGCTCAATGGTAGAGCATTCGGCTGTTAACCGAAGGGTTGTTGGTTCGAGCCCAACTCGGGGAGTTAGCACGCGGTATGTTCATACTACGTGCATATTTATATCTTAAATCTGGCTCCTTGGTCAAGCGGTTAAGACATCGCCCTTTCACGGCGGTAACACGAGTTCGATTCTCGTAGGAGTCATTATGGCGACATAGCCAAGTGGTAAGGCGTGGGTCTGCAACACCCTGATCACCAGTTCAAATCTGGTTGTCGCCTTGAATTAAAGTTCTGAAATCAAATTGATTTCAGAACTTTTTTTGTGCTATATGAAAAATTCTGTTAAAAAGGAAGACTGGACAAAGTGTGGATTTTCGCTTATAACTACATCAGATATGCGGTGACGGGCAATAAGTTTGTATCAAATGGCAGTAAAGGCATGCTTTAATTTCTCATCGCTGATATTAGTTTATAGATCCCGACATGTTTGAATAAATGATAAGGATAAGGAGGATAAATGATAAAATGATAAAAATAGATTTGATCACCGGATTTCTTGGTGCAGGAAAGACAACCTTTATAAGAAAATATGCAAAATATCTGATGGACAGTGGAAAAAATATTGGTATTCTGGAGAATGATTTTGGTGCAGTCAATGTAGATATGATGATGCTTCAGGATCTGATGGGCGATCAGTGCGAGCTGGAAATGATCTCCGGTGGATGTGATCCGGAAACACATCGCAGAAGATTCAAAACAAAACTGATCTCCATGGGAATGTGTGGATATGACCGGATTCTGGTTGAGCCGTCCGGCATTTTTGATGTGGATGAATTTTTTGATATTCTGCACGAAGAGCCTCTGGATCGCTGGTATGAACCGGGCAGTGTCATTACGATCGTGGATGCAAATCTGGAAGAAGAGATGTCGGAAGAAGAAAATTATATTCTTGCGAGCGAAGCAGCCAGTGCAGGCAAGATTGTTTTCAGCAAAATAGGTAAAAATCTGAAAACAGAAAAAGAGGCACAAATGGAAGAAAAAGGATCTATTGCAAAGGCAGAAGAATCGATTTCCAAAGTGCTTGCACATATCAACATTGCATTAAAACAAATCAAATGTGAGCGTGTGATAGAGGAAAAAGATTGTCTGTGTAAAAATTGGGATACGCTGACAAAAGCAGATTTCCAGGATCTGATGTCAGCCGGCTATACACCGGAAAATTATCAGAAGCTGGATTTTGAGCAGGATTCCGTTTTTGAATCCCTGTACTTTTTGAATAAAAAAATCAGCGTGGAAAATATGAAAAAAGCGGCGGAAGAGCTTTTTCAAAATCCGGACTGCGGGCATATTTTCAGAATCAAAGGATTCTTAAATACCAGCTACAAAGAAGAAGTAATGATGGAAAATAAAACGACAGATGAAATGGAAAAAGCAGATTTCTGGGAAGAATTTAATGCAACACGCAAAAATATCAGCATCCAGCCGGTAAAAGAAGGACAGGAAGTGCTGATTATGATCGGGGCAGGGCTGAAACAGGAGAAGATAGAAGAATGCCTGGAGAGGCATTGCACAGAAGGGTTTGAGAAATAAATAAGAAGTTGTCGGTGGTTTTATGGCAGGCGTAAAGAATTGAAATACCGAGTGTTTTGTTAAGATGCTGTCAAAAGCTCCTGACCTGCCAGAGGTTGTTTAAGCGGGAATTGTTTTTCAGACGCAATATTTTCTACTTATCTCTAATCCATTGTTTTTACATTATATTTTCAAAATGTAAATATAATGTAAAAGTGAAATCAAAGGTATTGTTTTTTGATAAATTGTGGAGTATAAAGAAATTACAAATACCTCAGGCTGCATGAACGTAAGTGATGCCTGATATGCGATTCTGAACAGGGAAAGGGTGGTTTTATGAAGAAGAAATTTTTGAAACTGTTCACATCGGTTGCAATGCTGGCTCTTGTATTCTGTCTCCATCAGAATGTCCGGGCAGAGGATATTGCACAGCCAACGGAAAAGGATGTTTACATCCATCACGATGATGGAGAGGACTATGTAGCCAATCGCTATGAAAGAGCGATCGTGGTAGACCGTGTGGTATATCAGTATCTTCCGGAGAAAGACAGTTACCGGATCGTAGCATTTGATGATAATGACGAAGAATTTCCGGAAGGCATTATTTTTAAGCCTCGTTCGGAAGTAAGAGGCAAACCGGTCACAGGAATTTACATTGACGGAGAAGAGGACGGACCGAGCTATCTTACACGGCTCAATTTAGTACTCCCGGATTCGGTAAAAGATATTGAAATCAGCGGTGCAAGTTTTGGCTCTATTACATTACCGAAGTCTCCGACTATCACACCGGGAATGATATCCGAAGGTGATGTTGAGCAGATTATTATTCCGGCAGGAACTACAAATGTGAGCGGGATCAATGATATTTGGAAACTCCGAAAGATGGAGCTTCCGTCTTCAACAAAGAAAATCGGAAAATATTTTTTTGGAAACAGTCCGGATCTGAGAACCGTATACATTCCGGAAGGAGTTACCGAGATTGGTGCAGAAGCATTTTCCGGATGTCCGAAACTTGAAATTTATATCCCGGCAAGTGTAAAGAAAATCGGTAAAAATGCATTTAAGAAAACGGATCAGTACGGACAGGTAAAAATGATCTATTGTGCCAACAATTCTGCCGCACATAAGTATGCGAAGAAAAATCACCTTCCATATACGATCATAGATCCGGTCAAAACTTCTTACAAAGCGACAGACCTGTCACTGAGCACAAAGCGGATCAGTATGCCGATCGGTGCAAAGAAGAGAGTGCTTTATCAGGTAACGCCGGTTTATGCTGCCAAACGTAATGTAAAATTCAGCAGCAGCAATTCCAAAGTGGTATCGGTAAATGCAAAGGGTATGATGACGGCAAAGAAAAACGGAAAAGCAACGATCACCGTTCAGTTAAAGAGCGGAAGCAAAAAGAAAGTAAAACTGAAAGTCGTTGTCCAGCCTCGGGCTCCGTATTTTTCAGCAGACAGCGTTCCAAATAAAAATACAACAGTATTTACATGGGATAAATCTGGAGGCGAAGAAGGCTATGAGATCAGCTGTTCCGATACGAAAAACGGAACCTACAAAGTCATCAAAAAAGTGACCGGCAAAACAAAAATCACATTCAAGGCATCAACAAAGAAATATTACAAAATCCGTGCCTGGTATAGAACAGCAAAAGGAAAGAAGTATTACAGTGATTATTCAGAGGCTGTATACCACCTGGGACATATATGGTTCAGAGATTAGAACACTGAAAAACTAAGTTTTTTAAAAGGCTGCAATCGCAAAAGGTTGCAGTCTTTTGCACTTGACAGAAATAGCGGAAGTATTTATACTATTATTAATATAAATGAAAAATATTAATAATAAATATTGTGTAATTTTGGGCAGAGAAAGGGTGGTTTTATGAAAAAGAAATTTTTGAAACTGTTCACATCGGTTGCAATGCTGGCTCTCGTGTTCTGTCTCCATCAGAATGTCCGGGCAGAGGAGATTGCACAGCCGACGGAAAAGGATGTCTATATCCATCACGATGATGGAGAGGATTATGTAGCCAATCGCTATGAAAGAGCGATCGTGGTAGACCGTGTGGTATATCAGTATCTTCCGGAGAAAGACAGTTACCGGATCGTAGCATTTGATGATAACGATGAAGAATTTCCGGAAGGCATTACTTTTAAGCCTCGTTCGGAAGTAAGAGGCAAACCGGTCACAGGAATTTACATTGACGGGGAAGAGGACGGACCGAGCTATCTTACACGGCTCAATTTAGTACTCCCGGATTCTGTAAAAGATATTGAGATCAGCGGTGCAAGTTTTGGTTCTATTACATTACCAAAGTTCCTGATTGTCACACCGGGAGTAATATTCGAAAGTGATTTTGAGCAGATTATTATTCCGGAAGGAACTACAAATGTGAGTGGGATTCATAATATTTGGAAACTCCGAAAGATGGAGCTTCCGTCTTCAACAAAAAGAATTGGAAAATATTTCTTGGAGGACAGCTCGGATCTGAGAACCGTATACATTCCGGAAGGAGTTACCGAGATTGGTGCAGAAGCGTTTTCCGGATGTCCGAAACTTGAAATTTATATCCCGGCAAGTGTAAAGAAGATCGGTAAAAATGCATTTAAGAAAACGGATGAGTACGGACAGGTAAAAATGATCTATTGTGCCAATAATTCTGCCGCACATAAGTATGCGAAGAAAAATCATCTTCCATATACGATCATAGATCCGGTCAAAACTTCGTATAAAGCGACAGACCTGTCACTGAGCACAAAACAGATCAGTATGCCGATCGGTGCAAAGAAGAGGGTGCTTTATCAGGTAACGCCGGTTTATGCTGCCAAACGTAATGTAAAATTCAGCAGCAGCAATTCCAAAGTGGTATCGGTAAATGCAAAGGGTATGCTGACGGCAAAGAAAAACGGAAAAGCAACGATCACCGTTCAGTTAAAAAGCGGAAGTAAAAAGAAAGTGAAACTGAAAGTCGTTGTCCAGCCTCGGGCTCCGTATCTTTCGGCAGACAGCGTTGAGAATAAAAATACAACGGTATTTACCTGGAATAAATCCGAAGGCGAAGAAGGGTATGAGCTCAGCTGTTCCGATACGAAAAACGGAACCTACAAAGTCATCAAAAAAGTGACCGGCAAAACAAAGATCACATTCAAGGCATCAACAAAGAAATATTACAAAATCCGTGCCTGGTATAGAACAGCAAAAGGAAAGAAGTATTACAGTGATTATTCAGAGGCTGTATACCACCTGGGACATATGTGGTTCTGAAATTAAGATTCTGAAAAAATAGATATTTTATGATGCCAGGGTCAAAAGGTCTAAATCCACATGAGCTTGCTCATAGGTGGATGAAAGACCTTGGGACCCACCCCGATATGAGCATAAAAGTGGGATGATAATCCCACGATATGCGAATACTGGGGTGCTATGTGCCACTGGCACATGTTTAGCACCGACCGAAGCGGAGCGTAAAAAGGATTGTGGGAGTGCAACGCACGGAACAATCCGTAGGCATCATAGTTGGAGACTTTTGACACCCACATCATTTTATTGAAAGGCTGCAATCGTAAAAGGTTGCAGCCTTTTGTACTTGACAGAAATATCGGAAGTATTTATACTATTATTAATATAAATGAAAAATATTAATAATAAATATATAAAAACTTTAAATTGTAAATAAAATAACAGAAAAACAGGAAAAGATATGACGTTTAATCTTGGTTCACTTTGCATGGCGATTTTATGGAACAGTATTTTTATTGCAATTGTTTTCTGGATGGGAAAAAAGAAAATTTACACGACGCGAAAGGGGATTCATCTGACACTGATGTTTTATTTACTTGGGCTTGTCAGGATGATATTTCCCATTGACTTTCGACCATCTATAGGGATTCAAGTATCAAAAGGAATATTTCCGATTATAAATAATGTAATAGGTCTTGAAAAACACAATTTATGGGGAAGACAGTTTACAATAGCAAATGCTCTGGCAGCGATCTGGCTGATTATTGCAGGGGTTTTCATGTTGCGTTATTTTGTGAAATACCAGGAGATGCGTCGCATTTTTCAAAAGTATTCCACAGAAGCAAATGAGCAGTGCCAATCAGTTCTTAGCAGAATCAAACAGGAAAAAAAGATTAAAAAGAAAATAGCAGTATATCAGAATCCGGGGATTACTATTCCTTGTGCGGAAGGTGTATTCCGGTGGAATATTTATCTTCCGGACTACGATTATTCGGAAGAAGAATTATATTATGCTTTGCTCCATGAATGTACACATTTCACAAATGGAGATCTGTACATAAAATGGCTGACGCAGCTCTGTCGTTGTCTTTGCTGGTGGAATCCACTGGTTTACAAAATGCAGGATACATTGGAAAAAAATCTGGAAATCCGGTGTGATCTTACTGTGACCGAAAAACTCAGTCAGAAAGAGCAGTTAAGTTATCTTGGAACTATCGTTAAGACCTTGAAAAATGCACAGAAAAAAAGAGGCAGCGGTGTTTTGTACGGAGTCCATCTGGCAGATAAAAATGGAGAAGAGTTAAAAGAACGATTTGAAATTATCTGCAAAAATCAGGATAAAAAAACAGGACGAAATCAAAAGAGAAAATATATGGTATATTTTTTCCTTATGATTGTTCTTTCATATACGGTGGTTATACAGCCAGCTTATGATCCGCCGGAAGATGAGATTATAACAGAAGAAGGTATGGAAGAACTTACTCCGGATAATACCTATGTTCAAAAAGAGGGAGATAAATATTATATGATATATAAAAACGATAAAGATGAGATATCGAAGGAAGATGCAGAAGAAATGAAAATGAGTGGATTTGAGGTGAAAGAAAATGAAGAGAAATAAGGTGGAAAGTATATTGTTGATTGCAGTGCTGGCTCTCAGTATACAGACAGGGAGTTATAGTGCAGCAATAACCGATAGAGAGCTGGATCAATATTATGCAAAGAACATTCAAGAGAAAAGCACAGATGTTATTGTATGGAAGTATCGGGTATGGAATGGAAAGAAGCAGAAAAGGAGGTGGAATAAAACAAAAAACAGATGGGAAGATCCGGCATGGAAAGACGTATGACAAACAATGTGTAGCAAACAGAAGAGAAAAGGAGAAGAACTATGGCAAATAAAAAGGGAGATACAACAAGGATTCAGGCAGTTCCAGATGTAAATAAATGTACAAATCTGGGATGTTATTCTATGAAAGAAAGGGAAGCATATGCAGTAAAGACACGCAAAGATCAAATGCTCAGTACCATATATTATTTTCCAGATTTTCAAAAACCGTATACTAAAACATTTAAGGTAGAAAAAGGGGCATTGGGACACGGAAATGGTATGTGTTGTGCAGAAAAATATATGTTTTTTGGCTGCTGGGTAAAAGATCCGGATAAAAGTGGAAGAGAGCAGCAAAATTATTTGATTCGTGTCAAATATGGAAAATTGACGGATAATCTGACGAATGGAATTAAAATTAGCGTTCCAGAAGCCACAGGAGCTATTGCTTTTTACAAAAAAAGCCATTTGATTATCAAAGTGAAACCTCGAAATGGATATTTGACTTTTATGATGGGCAAGATATTAATAAATGAAAACGGAACAGCTGGAAGATTTGATACTCTTTGGACATTTTATGTAAAAAACACAACGGGTTTTTCAAGGGGACAGGATATTTATTACGATGCACAGACAGATTGCTTATTTATACCGCAATGTAATGATCATAATAATGTAAATAAAATTATGGTAGTAAATCTGTCCGGTGAATCAGAAACATATAAAGGAAATAAACTGTATACTCCACAGGATATTATCACGGTTGATAAGAGGAAAGACTATAGCAAATATGAAATAGAGTCATTGGTAATAGCTCCAAAGAGACATATTGTCATGGTGGCAAATATTGTTCCAAAAGGCACTATAACAGCAGATGATGCAGTGGAAAGGATATCAAATTTAAAATTTTAAAGGGGGAACTTTTATGTTCAGACAGTTTAAAAATATCATGTTAAAGGGCATAATGTTGTTTGCTTTGTTTTGTATACTTCCGATAATGGCTGCAAATGCGGCGGACAATGAGGCAAATCCGTTTGAAGGAAAAATTTATGAATCGGACTATGCTTATTTTGAAAATGCAGTGGCTGTAAATCATGTAGTCTATCGGTATATGCCAGAGACAGACAGTGTTCTTGCAGAATGTATTGATCTGAACAGTACTTTGAAAAAACATATGACGCTCACTATAGAAAAAAACGTTCTCGGGAAACCGGTTACGGAGATTGGTGGATATTTTACGGATCCTTATTATATGGATGCAAAAATAGGATATCTTTTTGATAAAATTTATATTCCAGATTCAGTAAAAAGTATTAATGGGCCGTCTTTCAGCGAGTGCACAAATGTAAAAAGTATCTATATTCCGGACAGTGTGAAAAAAATAGACGGTCAAGCATTTGAAGAGTGTACAAGCTTGCAGAGTGTTCGTTTACCGAATGGTCTGAAAGAGATAAAGTATGGATGTTTCTATAACTGCAAAAATCTGCGAAAAATTGTCATTCCAAATGGTGTGCAAAAAATCGGGGCCGATGCCTTTGCGGGATGTGAAAAACTTGAAATTTATATTCCGACGAGTGTCAGGAAAATCGGAAAATACATTACCTTGACGGATGTTAAAAAAATTTACTGTCAGAAAAATACGGTAGCGTATAAGTATGCGAAAAAGAATAAGGTAGCTGTTGAGATTACAGGGACTAAGAGAACACAGCAGAATTATGTTGCACAGAAACTTCTGTTGAAGAAAAATGCAGTTACTTTAAAGCCAAACAGTTCCTATCGGGTTGAGGCAGAAATGGTTCCTTTCTATGCCTCTAAACAGGAGCTGACATACAGCAGCAACAAACCGGAAATTGTAGCAGTAAGTGATGAGGGATTTGTTACAGCAAAGAAAGCGGGATCCGCTGTTATCACAGTAAAGACAACGGACGGAAGCAAAAAGAAAGTCAGGCTGAAAGTAACAGTACGGCCAGGCAAGCCGATGAATTTTATTGCTCAGAAAAAAGGAAAAAAGAAAGCTGTTTTCAGTTGGGATCCGGTAGCAGGTGCAGCGGGATATGAGGTTGCCCAGGCAGATTCTCAGAAAGGAAAATATACCACCATCTGGCAGCAGAAAAAGAAAACCAGCGTGGAACTGAAAATATCGAAAGATAAATATTATAAGGTTCGTGCATGGTATAAAAAAGATGGAGAATTAATCTATGGAGCTTTTAGCAAGGCGATAAAAGCATCATAAAAATTTGGCAAAATAAATGGTCTGCGACCGAAGAGGTGGCAGACAGTCAATGAAAACGTCAGAAAAGGAGCAGGTTTATGACAGATACTTATGAAGTAGTAGATATGATGGATGTACCGGATAGGGTAAGTGAGGATAGTATAAGTTATACTAATTTTGGATGTTTTGCAGTAGATCCGATAAACAAACATACATTTTGTTTAAAGACTCATACGGTAGACGGTGAACCGAAGAAAAACAGAAGTCAGTTGCGTTACTATGAAAGTTATACGGGAGTAGATCCTGATAAACCAAAGCAGAAATTAGTATTGCAGTTAGGTCATGGCAATACAATGGCATTGACAGAAAAATATATTTATTTTGTGGTTTCTTATGAAAAAACAGTAAGACGTATTTCAAGAAAAAATGTAAGTATGGGAAAGAACATCACAGAAGATATTATATTACCGTTTAAGACTACATCTTTAACATATTATTCTGGAAAAGAATTTATTGTAAAAATAGATAACCATTATAATATTGAAGGCGATTATTATGAGGTATTTAGGTTTGTGACACTTGTAACAAATGCGAATGGGAAAAAGGAATTTAAACAGTCAGACGGTAGAAGAGATTTCGCAGTAAGGCGACCGGCGACACAGGTGAGTAATATTCAGGATATTTTCTATAAAAAAGGTTTTGGACTTTTTTTACCGTTGCCATATAAAACATTAAGAAGTGATCCGGAAGGTGGAGAGGGTGCTAATCTGGTAAAAAACAAAATTATGAAAATTAATATTGATGGCAATCCAAGTCAGACCATTAATAACATCAATATTTATCAGGCAGTAGACATTGATATTAATCGTTCACCGGATATATATGAAAAATATGAAATAGAGTCGGTAGCTTTTAGCAACAAGAATAATTTACTGTTTTGTGGAAATTTTAAAAAAGTAAACAAAAATAGCGCTGATAAAATTAAATGCTATAAAAAAGTTTGATGTTATTTTATAAAGAAACTCAGCGGATATGAAATATTTGAAAATGAAAAAGAGAATAAAGAAAAGGGGAAGTATATGAAAAAAATCTGTTAAAACTTGGATGTATGGCAACCGCAGTGTCAGCAGTTTTATGTATGGGGCAGCCCTCTTGTGCAGCAGAAGTTCAAGCAAAGACGGAACAGACCGAGTGTCAGACAAATCAGGAAGAAGCCATCCATGAACCAACAGCTGAGGATGTGTATATAGCTGATTTTGCAGATCCCAGTATTGATGGTGGTTATATTGATTATGCAGTAGTGCTGGATCATGTGGTATATCAGTACAGTCCAAGGAAAGAAAGTTATACTGTGGTTGCATTTGATGATTTTCATAAAGAACTTAAAAATGGTGAAGTAATAAAATTAAGATCAGAAATTCTGGGAAAGCCGGTTACCAGAGTTTGGCTGGAAGAAGCTCTTGGACCGATAGCAAAGATTCATCTTATTATTCCGGAAACAGTAAAAGAGATTGGTATTGATGAAGGAGCCGGCAATTTTGCTTCGATTACTTTTCCGAAAACGCTGGATTTTTCAGAATCGGTTTTTGTTGAATCATGTCATGTTGGCGAGATTAATATAAAGTCAGCAAATCCTGAAATAAAAGGCGTGTTTTATGACCTGGATGGACTTAAAAAAATTCAGTTTCCGGATACGGCAGTCAGTATTGGATCAGAGAGTGTCTCAGGTATGTATAATCGATGTGAAATTGTAATCCCGGATGGTGTCACATCTATTGGAAAATTGGCTTTCAGTGATTGCGGTAATCTTTCTGTTTATATTCCGGCAAGTGTAAAAAAAATTGGAAAAGGGGCATTTACAAAAGGGGCAAAGGGGTCAAGCTATCATCAGGTGCATATGATTTATTGCGAAAAAGATTCTGTGGCACAGAAATATGCGGAAAAGAATGGCATTTCCTATACACTGGTAGAAAAATCTAAAAGTGCCCGTCGTGTATCAAAGATCAAGGTATCGAAAAAGAAGATTACCTTAAAAGTAGGAGAAATGCGAAAAATAAGTTACACAGTTCAACCGTTTTATGCAACAAAGCGAAATTTGAAATTTAAAAGCAGCAATTCCAAAACAGTGTCAGTAGACCAGGATGGATTTATTACGGCAAAACAAAAAGGAAAAGCAAAGATTATACTTCGGGCAAAAGATAAAGGGAAAAAGAAAGTTACTGTCAATGTTACTGTGAAATAGTGACACAGAAATTTTTGCAGAGAAAAATAAAAAATTTGAACGCAGAGAAGCATTCCCCCACTTCAAGTGTGCAGAGCACTAAGCGGTGGGTGTGGGGGATGCTTATGTCAGTGGGAGTTGAAAGCTTCCACTGACAGGTCGCGAAGCGACTGCGTTCATGAGCAAGTAGCGAAGCGGATTGTGAATGTCCGCTTTACAAATGGGCTGCGACCGAAGAGGTGGCAGCTGGTTTCAATGGAAGGAATAAAAAAATGAAGGAACTGACAAAAAGTGAAGAACAGATGATGGATATTTTCTGGGACAGTAAGGAGGCACTGACCAGTGTGGATATTGTAAAAATGCAGGTGAAAGCAACCTGGACAAATGGGCTGGTACATAATATCATTCGTTCGCTTGTTCAGAATGGATATCTGAAAGAATGTGGAATGGAGCAGTTCGGACGGCAGTATGCCAGAAAGCTGATGCCGGCACTGACAAGGGAAGAATACATCGCAAAACTGATGATTCAGAAAAGTGAAGGGAAGAGTTCTGTGAAACAAATATTGGTAGCACTGGCGAAAGAAAGTGAGGACATGGAACAGGTCATCGAAGAACTGGAGGAGATCATTCAAAAGCTGAAGGAAGAACAGTGATGCAAGTTGAACGCACGTATGAATTATTTGAAAATTATATAAAATTCATACAATTTTCAAAGAATAAATGTCTGAATATTTAGAAAATAAAATAATTAAATAAAAATATAAAAATAGTATTGACAAATGAGAAGAAGCGTGCTACTATAATGACAACAACAAAGAAAGCCAAAGACAAACAAAAAACTACCTGTCAGGAGACGAGAAATCCTGGTAGAATAGAAAAAAGTCAGAGGCAAGGTTGTAAAAGGAACTGAATAACACGTAAGAACAGAAAGTAGAGGTCAAGTCCAATGGATGGGTCAGAAATAACAACTGTTCAGTATAGACGTGGTATGGCTGGTGTTTCCTGCGAAAACAACCTTTAACGATATAATTTCAGAAGAGATCGAATTTATAACAGATAATCGGAGATGGGAAAATCTGAAAGATATGGTTAAAGAGTAACGAAACAGCCACTATATTGAAGGATTACCACATTATTCAAAGGTTTTTAGATTATGTGTAAAGAAATATAATCTAAAAAATATAAGTATTTTATATATCATTCTCAGATATGGTTTTTACAGAACAGTCGGTTACTTTCATACAGTCGAAAGGAATAGAACCACATTTGAAGAAGAAATATATAGAAGAACGTATAGAAAATAGATATTCGGAAAAAGATATTTGAAACTTTGGGTTAAATAAAAAGCAAATATTATATATCGACTATAATATTTAACATAAATAGCAGGAAACTTTGAATAGAATCCTCCGATTACATTCTAAATAAAAATACAATTAAATATTGAAAATAAGGGAAACCGTTACGGAAAGTAGTGGAAGTAACGGTTTCCTTTTTTGTTCTTAAAAACAATTCTGTTACGAAAACAATTCCAAAAAATATAAAAAGGTGCAGCATGAAAAAAATAATGATTCTGGTAAGCGTAATCTTTTTGATGTGTACAGGTATATGGTTTCGATTTCATACGAAAGAGTGCCGTGTAGTATCGGATCTGGCATATGATAAAAATAAAAAGGGTGATCATCTGGTATATATCCGGGAAGGGCATGAACTGGTTCCGTTTCTGGTATTGACTTCTGATTATAATGGCGAGACACTACTGTTGAGGAAAGAAGTACTGAAAATGAATATGCAGATAAATTCTTATGAAGCGTACTATGAAAACAGTTTTATGGATGATTATTTAAACCATGAATATATCAGACAGCTTCCGGATGGGATGCCTGTTTTGGAATCTGAGATTAAGATAACGGATGAGAAATCATTGGGAGTTTCGGGAACAGGGACAAAGAGTATAAAGCGAAAGATTTTTTTGCTGGCATACAGTGAGGTGATGGAAGATCAGAATATAAATGCAGCATCGGAAGGAACGTTTCTTAGATTTTTTGAGAAGGAAGAACAGCGTATTGTTTTGAAAGAAAATCAAAAAAGCAGCTGGTGGCTGCGAACGCCGAACACATATTATACTTCCTGCGTTTATGTTATTGGGGCGAATAACAAGATCGGCTTTTCCAATGCATATGATAAAAATGGAGTGCGGCCGGCATTTTGTGTGCCGGGGGACTGCAAAATGGAAACCGATCAGGATGGACACAGAGTATTGCAGCAGAGGCAGTAAAGGAGTTTGGGAATATGAGAAAAATGAAAAGGATCATCAGCCTTTGGCTGGCTGTTATTTTAGTGATCACCGGTGTGGATCTGCCATTTGGCATCCTGGAAATCCAGGCGGCAGCAAATGTGAAGCGGTATACGGTATTGGTGCTGGATACCTCGGATACAGCAGAATTTACATATAATAATGAGACGATTTACACGGCAGATACGGCATTATCTGATGTCAAGAGTGCTGCCGGGAAATTTATCCGGGATATCAGTGCAACGGGCGGAGATAATTATGTGGCGGTCATTTCTTATAAAGATTATGCAACTACTGTATCTGGTTTTTCAAAAGAATACAGCTCGCTGATCAATAAGATTAATAATCTTTCCGCTTCCAGCACGACCAGAGATATATCAAGTGGTCTGGAACTGGCAAATTCTATGTTAAATCATGCAGATAGTGAAAATGTGATTAAAAATGTTGTGCTTTTTTCTACCGGAATGACCAACGAAGGCGATTATAATTATGATGGTTATTACGATGGAAATGTTGTGGGAAATGCATGGCACAGAAATGATACAAATGTTCATCTGTATGCATATGCAAATCATACACTGGAAGAAGCAGATCTGTTAAAAGATCAGGGAATTAACCTGTATTCTATCGGTCTGTTCAAGACGATGGCAAATATGCCGCAAGAAGGAAAGAATATTGCAGAATTTTTCAAAATGACTGCGTCTGATATCGCAACATCCGAGGATTATTTTTACCCGGTGTATTCGGTGGATGATCTGGAATTTACGTTTGGAGAGGTCGCAGATGATATTCTGTCTTCGGTAAAGGAGATAACGTTTACCTACAGTGGAGACAGTACAGCCAAATGTTATTATTCGGACAATTATTTTGCAAAGAGTGCCTATAATTATAATCCGAGTCTGGCAACGATGTCGCTCAGTTTTGCAATGTCGGCATTTGGAAGCAGTGATGGCGGTCAGACGGATTACACCAATAAAAGCAGCAATGCCAGAGCGTTGTTGAAAGAAATGGGATTTGCAGATGAAAATATAGCAGTAAATGACTGGTTTACGAAGAAACCGACGACGGATTCGATTGGCGTTATCATCGGAAATAAACCTGTGAAAGTAAAAGATGAGGAATATACACTGATTGCAGTTGCTGTCAGAGGCGGCGGTTATGAGCAGGAATGGGCAAGCAATTTTACGATTGGTACATCCGGACAGCATCAGGGATTTAATACTGCGAAAAATAATGTTCTTTCTTATCTGAAACAATATATTTCCAAGCAGGGAATTTCCGGACAGGTTAAAATATGGGTCACGGGATACAGCCGTGCAGCGGCAACAGCGAATCTGGTGAGCGGTGAACTTGATAAGGGAATCGCTTTGGGAAACGATATCTCGTATCAGAGAAAAGATGTTTATGGTTATTGTTTTGAAACGCCGGCAGGTGCATTGAGCGAAGAGGTAAATGGGGATTCAAAGTATGATAATATATTTAATATTATTAATCAGAGTGATCCTGTGCCTTATGTAGCACCGGCAGCCATGGGATTTGGCAGATATGGTATTGATCGATATTTGCCGTCTGCGGAGTCAGAACCGGAAGATTATGCAGATCTGAAAAAGAAAATGCTGGCGATCTACCAGGCGATGCCAACAACAGAGAAGTATGTTGTAGATGATTTTCAAATGAAAAAAATCTCTGTGGACAATCTGACCTGGAATGCGGTTGGGTTCTTAAAAGATGGGCTGATCGTCAATGATACGAAACATAATTATTCTCAGGGCGTATTTCTGTCAGATTATGTTACAATCTTATCTAAAAAATTTATCGTAAACAGAGAAAATTATGTTGATCGTTATCAGAATGAGATTCGGGAGATTTGTTCCGTAGTTTTTGGTTGTACCGATGAACAGTCAGGACGTCTGACGGATTCGATCGTATCGCAGGTAAAGAGTGAATGGTATAAATTTGTGGGTGCATATATCTGGAATACCGGGATCAATCCATGGGGAACGGAAGAAAAGGCATTGAAAATCGTATCGGGATGGCTCAGGAAAGCACTTCAGGATGCAGGAATCACAGATTATAATGAGCTTGTCATTGATTATGCGGGTGTGAAACTGAGTGATCTGATGCTTGCACTTGTCAGCAATCATCCGAATTATTTTACAACGGCTGTTTTAAATGGAGAAGGACTCGGGGCAGCTCATTATCCGGAACTGTGTTATGCATGGCTGGCATCGATGGACAGCAATTATGTCGGAACAACTGCAAATCGCCTGAACAATGGCGGATTCCGGATCATTCGAATCAACTGTGAGGTTGATGTTAAGGTTTTTGATGCAGAACAAAATAAGATTGCATCGATCATCAATGAGCAGTCGGATGAAACAGGAAGTTATATTGCAGGGGTGGATAACAATGGGCAGAAATATGTTGTCCTTCCGGTGGATGAAACTTTTTATGTGGAAATGACTGCACGTGAAAAAGACAGCGTCAATTACAGCATCAATGAATACAGTGCTCTGGCCGGTGAGTATACGCGAAACATTAATTATTTCAATATTGAGATGGAAAAAGGAGAAGTGGTGGAAGGCGTTCTCCCAGCATACGATAAAGCGGAGCTGGAGAAGGATACTCCGGAAGGTTCCGATGCGGACTACAGACTTTATGATGCAGATGGAAACACAATAAATTCGGATTCGGATTTGTCCGGAGACGATGCAAGAAATGCATATTTTACGGTGGAAGCACTTGTATCTGATGAAAAAGCCGGAACTGTGATTGGCGGAGGTATTTACCAGTATGGGCAGTTTGCGAAACTTCAGGCAATTCCGGAGGAAGAATATGTTTTCGAAGGATGGTACAAAAAAGGAATACTGCTTTCAAAAGAAGAGGATTACAGGATACAGATACTGTCTGATGAAAGCATTACTGCGAAGTTTGTGAAAAAGCGGACACCAAAAGTGGTAAAACTTTCAAAGACGAAATATGTATACGATGGAAAGACAAAAAATCCAGGCATTATTGTACTTGATGGTGATGGCAACAGAGTATCTTCCGATCATTATACGGTATCGTATCAGGCAGGAAGAAAGAAGGTTGGTCAGTACCATGTAAATGTAAAAATGAAAAATAAATACTGTGGCAGCAAAACACTTTCTTTCAAAATTGTTCCGAAAGCGACGAAGATCACCAAAGTCATCAAAAAGAAGAAGGCACTGAGTATTTCCTGGAAAAAACAGAAAAAGCAGGTGTCAGGATATCAGATTCAGGTATCAACAAGCAGAAAATTCAAATCAAAAAAGACAAAAAATATCAGTGGTATGAAAAAGAACAGTACTACGGTATCCAAGTTAAAATCCAGAAAGAAATATTATATCCGGATCAGAACCTGGAAAAAGAAAAACAGAAAGAAATACTATTCTGCCTGGTCAAAAGTTAAAATCGGTAAGACCAAATAAGAGTATCGGGGAGCCGCAAAAAAACAGCGGCTTCCTTTTTGGATATTTCCGGGGAAAAAGAACCGGTCAGACGGAAAAATTGCGAAAACCCTCGGTTTGACAATGTATTTTTGGTGTAGTATACTTTAAAAACATGAAGAGTAATAGTAGAATAAAATAGGATAATAACAGGCAGGAACATATACGAGGTGAAACAGTGGATAAATACGAATACAACCTTAAGTTAGAAGAAATAACAAAGCTGGCTGATCAGGGATATTATGAAGATGCGGCAGATATTATTGATACGATTGACTGGCGGAGAGTAAGAAATGTCAGAACGCTTTGTATGATCAGCGAAATTTATGAAGAAGTCGGAAGATTGCAGGACAGTAAGGCACTTTTGCTTCGTGCATACCGCAAATCTCAGGCAGTGAGAAACATTTTGTTCCATTTAACGGAGATTTCCGTAAAACTGCGGGAGTTTGATGATGCAGCGGAATTTTACAGTGAATTTGTTGAAGCAGCACCGCACGACAATTCACGTTATCTTTTGAAATATATGATCTATCGAGGCAGAGGTACGGCGATCGAGGATCAGATTGAGATTCTGGAAGAATATAATCAGAAAGAATACACGGAAAAATATGCCTATGAGCTTGCAAAACTTTATTATCGTGCCGGACAGAAGGAGAAATGTGTTGATGCTTGCGATGATCTGGTTGTGTGGTTCAGACAGGGTAAATATGTTATCCGTGCACTCGAACTGAAACAGAGGATCAAAGCACTGACACCGGTACAGCAGGCGATTTATGACAACCGCAACGAAGCTACCATGCCAAAAGCGGAAATGGTAGAAAATGTTGCACCGGATCTGGAAAAAGCTATTCTGGAAAATATGCCAGAATCCAGCAAAGAAGTGATCACGGATGATGTGATTTCTGTAACGGAAAAAGAGATCGCACAGAGCGTCGCAGAACATACAGCTGAAAAAGAAGAAAATGATGATTACGGAATCTTTGCAGCATTTTCTGAAAATCAGGAAAAAACCGATCAGGAAGAACGGGATTTCCATAAGGAATTGCCGGTAACGACCCCGGAAAAGACTGTCGATAATGAGAATGCCGCAGAGAAGGCAGCGGATGATGCAGAGGTCGATGAGAAAATTGTGGATGACGCAGATTCCGAAGCGGAAAACATATCAAAAGAAAAGGCAGATGCAGCCGGTCAGGATGCACCGGCAAAAGCGGATAAAAAATATGAATTTAATACAGAAGACCTTCAGGCAGAACTTGCAAAGAGTATGCGGGATATTCTCTCCGGTATTCAGAGAAAACCGGATGAGAGTGACATTATCGAACCGATGAATGATGTGACTGCCGAGGCAGAAGAAGCAGCTGAAGAAGTTCCGGCAGAAGAGATCAAGAGAAACAATATTGATGATATTCTGCTGTCCATGAGCCTTGCACAGAAAGAAGCGGCAATCGCAGCAGTTCTGGGCAAAAAGGTTGAAGCAGAACCACAGCCAGTGAAAGCAGCAGAATCACATGTGGAGGAAGTCGCTGAAGTTGAGCCGGAAACAGAGGTTGAACTGGCTGAGAAAATAGTTGAGGTTGCACCAGAAGTTGAACCACAGGTTGAAGAAGTGGCTGAGGCTGAACCAGAAGAGGCAGCACCGATTGAGAAAGTAATTGAAGAAGTAGCAGAGCCAGAAGAGACACCACAGGTTGAAGAAGTAGTTGAGGCTGAACAGGAAGTAGAAGTGCAGCCGATTGAGGAAGTTGCGGAAGTATCTCAGGCTGAGCCGGAAACAGAAGTGAAAGAGGACGCAGCCGAAGGTGCAAGTGCGAAAAAGGCGGCTCTTGGAAATACAAGGGATATTGCAAAAGAGATTGAAGCGGAGCTTGAGAAACAGGCGGCGGAGCTCGAAAAGCAAGAGAAGGAAAAGCAGGCCGAAAAAGAAAAGGAAGAAAAAAAAGAAGCAGCATCTGTAAAGGAAGAGGATGCAGTTCCGACGGATCTGACGGAAGAACAGAAGTATAATTTCTCTTATTTTGCAACGGTGGCAGGGCTGAGTCAGCAGATTGCTTCGGCATTATATATGGTAATGAAGAAGATGAAATCTACAGATCAGACGTCCAGAGTCGGCAATCTGATCATTCTTGGTGCAGAGGGCAGTGGAAAGTCTACGCTCGGTATTCGTTTTGCAAAGACAATCAGTGAAGAAAAAGGCGAGGAATCTGTAAAGATTGCAAAGATTTATGCAGAGGATTTCAATAAAAAGGATATCCCGTCTACGGTTGCCAAGATTGCGGGTGGTACGCTGATCATTGAGGAAGCCGGTGATCTGGATGATGCCGTTGTGGAACAGCTTTCCAAAGCGATGGAGTTCCGTACAGATGCACTTCTTGTGGTTCTGGAAGATGAGAAGAAATATCTGAAAGAGCTGTTTGAGAAGCATCCGGATTTCGCAGAGAAGTTTACAAGCGAGATTGTTATTCCGGTATTTACCAATGATGAACTTGTCGAATTTGGACGTACTTATGCTTACGAGGAAGATTACACGATCGACGAAGAAGCAATCCCGACGCTCTATGATAGAATCAGTGAGCTGCAGGAAGCGGGCAGACCGGTTACTGTGATCGACGTCAAAGAGATTGTGGATGAGGCCATCCGCCAGTCTGAAAAGATCGGATTCCGGAAACTGAGCATGGTTCTCTCCAAGAAGAGATACGATGCGGATGATCGTGTGATCCTCTACGAAAAGGATTTCAGATAGAAAAAGGAGTCTTCTACGACTGAGTTTGAATAGTAACAAAATGCCGAAGAGCCGCTTAGATAGCGGCTCTTTGTTTTCTTCGTCTATAAAATGTCTATATAAAATTAATAGTTCGCCTCAATCTCGTTTTTTATGTTGATATTAAAAGAAGCCAAATCTTTTTTATACTGAAGTTCAAACATTTCAGTATACTTGTCATTCAGAAGATGTTTTTTATGCTCAGAAATTTGGACAGATTCATAATTCTGTTGCCGGAGATGTACATGTCAGAGGGGATTATCCGGGCTTTACTGCAAGATTTTTCGAAGAAAATGAAATAAATCTGGAGACGATGCCGGAAGATGATGAAATTCTCAAGAATGGTACAGTAGATTTTTCCAGAATTCGAAAAGATTCTTTTTACTGGTACAAAAAAGTCATTGAATCCTGCAGGGAAAAATTATAAAAAGATTCAGACAGAAAGCCCTTTTGGAGAATAATATTTTTTCCAAAGGATTTTTGATATATATGGATAATTCCTGATGAAAATCTTTGTTAAACCATGTATAATAGGATTTGTGGATAATAAAAAATAAAAATGGATGAGGAATGAAAATGGAGGGAAATTTAACAAAAGATCCTATTCTAAAAACGCTGACGAAACTTGCGGTTCCGATCATGGCGTCATCGTTTTTGGGGACTTTGTACAACATCACGGACATGGCCTGGATTGGTCTGCTTGGTTCGAAGGCAGTTGCAGGTGTAGGTGTTGGAGGTATGTTTACCTGGCTTTCGCAGGGACTTGCAGCTATGGCTAGAATGGGTGGACAGGTGCATGTGGCACAGTGTATTGGACGTGGAGACAGAGAAAAGGCACACGGATTTGCACAGGCGGCAGTACAGCTTGCTGCATTTATGGGAATGGCATATGGAATTCTTTCGCTACTTTTTACCAGACAGATGGTAGGATTTTTTCAGCTTGCAGATGCACAGGCTCATGCGGCGGCAATGTCATATACGAAGATTGCCTGTGGGCTGATCGTATTTTCTTTTATGACGCTGACACTGACTGGACTTTATACGGCACAGGGAGATTCAAAGACACCTTTTATAGCGAATCTTGTCGGCCTGGCCACAAATATGGTTCTGGATCCTGTGTTGATTCTTGGAGTGGGGATGTTTCCGAAGCTTGGTGTTGTCGGGGCTGCAATTGCGACAGTGACAGCACAGGCGATCGTTATGAGTATCATGATAGTCGGAATTGTCATACAAAAGAAAGAAAATGTACTAAAAGGAACTAGGCTTTTGGCAAAAATCCCGCGGAAATATCTGCAGGGAATCTGTAAGATCGGAATTCCGACAGCAATACAGGGAATGGCATATTGTGCAATCTCCATGGTGCTGACACGTATGATCTCCGGGTATGGTGCAGAAGCTGTTGCAACGCAGAGAGTCGGAGGTCAGATTGAATCGATATCATGGAATACTGCAGACGGTTTTGCAGCGGCATTAAATGCCTTTATCGCACAGAACTATGGTGCGGGCAAAAATGACCGTGTCAAAAAAGGATATAAGGCTTCTTTGTGGACGGTTGGTATCTGGGGACTGTTGATCTCAGCTGTATTTATATGTATTCCGGAACCGATTGCCAGAATCTTTTTTTATGAACCCAAAGCAATCGCAACATCAGTTGAATATCTGATCATCATAGGTTTCAGTGAAGCTTTTATGTGTGTGGAACTGACGACAGTCGGTGCATTATCAGGGCTCGGCAGAACCCGACTTTGCAGTATCATCAGTATAGCTTTTACCAGTGCAAGAATTCCGCTGTCGATCATTCTTGGAGGTATTATGGGTCTGGATGGAATATGGTGGGCTATTTCTTCAACCTCAATTGTAAAGGGAATTATTTTTACCTGTACATTTTTATGGATCACAAGAAAACGACGGTAAACTTTCAAAAACAATGTGTGTAATACAGAACAGCAGAAAGAAAAGATTGCGGAATGGATGTTTCAGGCAATCAGAGAGTATTATATGAAAAAATGCACTTTTCCGAATGACAAACTGCATCATCCGGAACTTGCCGGAAAGCCAATGGCAGTCGGTGGTGATCCGGAGGCAAGACATGGAATTGTGCTGACTGCGAATTATATTGCAAAGCGAGCCGGAGTAAAAACAGGTATGGCATTGTGGCAGGCAAGGCAAGTTTGCCCGGAAATAATTTTTGTACCGCCTCGCATGGATCTTTATTTGAGGTTTTCCAGAATGGCACAGGAGCTTTTGGCAATGTGCAAACGAACGGTATCTTTTTTTGCAGTATTGATGCCGTCGTTAAATCCATCGGCAACACCAGCCTCATATTCTGCTTTTCTGAGTTTTCGTTCTTCCTCTTCTTTGTCGTATTCGAATATACTCATCGAGATCACCTCCGATTTATTTGCACGAAGAAATTCAGAAAGATATGCTTGAAAATAATATTAACGCATAACTCTCATTATTTTAATATATTTTTAAAATATAATTAAAGTCAACATAAACAATAAGAACCTAGACAAATATTCCAAATGGTACATTGTATCCGGCTTCGCTTCGTGGTAGACTGTTTTCATAGTGATTTTTATGAAAAAGGGAAGGAGTGTTTTTATGGGAAGTAAGATAAAAGCAATACAGATTCTTCAGGCAGCAGGCTATATCCTTCTGGGACTGTTTCTGGTGCTGAAGCCTGATACCAGTGTGCGGGCGATCTGTTATGGCTGCGGCGTGATTGCGGCGGCATACGGACTTCTGCATGTGCTCCAGTGCCGGAAAGGTAAGGCAAAGGGCGAACTGATCCTCGGTGTGATCTTTATTGCACTTGGCGTGTTCTGTCTGATCACGCCGCAGACGGTGGTATCGTTTTTGCCGTTTCTGCTTGGCGTGGTACTGATGTTGGACGGTATCAGCAAAATCCAGAGAGCACTGGATCTGCGTGTGTTGGATGCAATCGGCTGGGGCAAGCTTCTGACGATCGGGATTCTTTTGATGATCGTTGGTGTGGCTTTGCTTTTCAACCCATTCGGGGCTGTGAAGATGACGATGGTATTCTTCGGAGCCTGCCTGCTGATCGACGGGGCACTGGATTTGTTATTTTTACTTATCGTTTTGTAAGATGTCAGGGGAAAAAGGTTCAAAAGTCGGTTTTTTCTTGTAAGAAAAGACATTTAACTTTGACATTTTTGAAATTCCAGGAGTGTGATCTATGAAACCGGAACTTGACAATCAGTCTGTTCACCTCTATGTGAGGGTATATAATTATTACAAACAGCTTATTCTGTCGCAACAGCTTGCACCTGGAAGCAGGCTGCCGTCGATCCGGCGGTGTGCGGCAGAATTGCAGATGAGCCGGACAACGGTGGAGACGGCATACATGGTGCTTGCGGCAGAGGGTTATATTATTTCCAGGCCGCAGAGCGGATTTTATGTGACGGACATCGGCAGAACGCGAAAAACGGCAGAATTTCAGAAAAGTGCCGCTCAAAAAGAAAAGAATCCGGTGCTTTATAATTTTGCGTCTGCAAGTGTTGACAGAGAAACCTTCCGGTTTGAACTGTGGAGGCGGTATATCAAAAGTGCACTGCGGCAGGATGAGCGTCTGCTCTCTTATGGAGAACCGCAGGGAGAATACGATCTGCGGGAGGTTCTGTGCAGATATTTGCAAAACAACCGAAATGTGGTTTGTACGCCGGAACATATTGTGATCGGAGCGGGTGTTCAGAGCTTGCTTCACATTCTGTGTCCGTTGATTGAGGGACGTAAAAAAATTGCGTTTTATAATCCGGGATTTCGGCAGGGGCGTGCCGTTTTTGAGGATCATGGTTTTGAACTGTGCGATCGAAAACAGGAGCAGCCGGATGTCTGCTATGTGTCACCTTCGCAGGCGACTGCCTGGGGCGATGTTCTTTCGGTCGGAGAGCGGATGAAGATACTGCGTGAAGCATCTGAAAAAAATATTTTGCTGATCGAGGATGACTACAACAGTGAATTCTGTTATTATCATCATCCATCGCCGTCCATTCAGGGTCTGGCGGGCGGAAACGGAGTCATTTATCTCGGAACATTTTCCAGGCTTTTGCTGCCGTCGATCCGCTTAAGTTTTATGGTGCTTCCGCCGGATCTTCTGGAAAAATATCAGAGACGCAGAGATTTTTATAATCAGACGGCATCCAAAACGGAACAGATCGCATTGTGTCAGTTTATCCGGGATGGTCATCTGGAAAGTCAGATTCGCAAATCCAGGAAACACTATTTGGCGAAAACAAAAATTTTGTGCAGTGAAGCGAAAAGGATTTTTGTAGAAGAGGCAAAAGTTACGGCCGGGGAGACCGGATTTGTAAGCCTTCTGGAAATTTTCGGAGCAGGAAATCTGCGGGAAGTTCTGTACAGAGCAGAAGAAAAAGGTTTTGCTTTTTTATCTGCGGATGAAAGTGAGCAAGGGATCCGTCTTGCTCTTTCCTGTGCAGCAGTTCCGGCGGAGAAGTTTTCAGAGGCGTTACAGCTGCTGAAGCAGTGTTTCTGAATTTTGCGATGAGATTTAAAAATGCTTTCGATGGAAATACCGTTTCGCATGCAGATGTGGTGATGCGAAAACATTATGAAAGGAAAAGAAAATGGCGAGACAAAAGAATAAAATATTGATGTTTTTGTTTTCTCTGATCCCGGGAGCAGGACAGATGTATATGGGATTTATGAAGCAGGGATTGTCTTTAATGACAATCTTTGCAACGTTATGTGCAGTGGGTATCTGGCTGGATATCAAGCCGCTGCTTTTCTTTGCACCGATCATTCTGCTGTACAGCTTTTTCGATGCAACCAACAAGAATTCGATGGACGCAGAAGCGTTTAAAAAATTGGAGGATCATTATCTCTGGGGCGATGACTGGATGGACTGGAGTGAAGGCTTAAAGGACAGCATCAGCAGACGGGATGGTAAAAAGGCCATGGGAACGGTTCTGTATATTGTGGCGGCGTGCATGATCTGGAGTGTTGTCAAATATTTTGCGGACATCATCTACGGGCCGACCAGTCTGCCGGGTGCTGTGATCGCAAAGATTCCGGTTGCTGTTGTTGCTGTATTTGTTTTATGGGCAGGCCGCAAACTGATGAAGAGTGCTTCTGATGAAGAAAAAAGATTCTATCGGGGAATGCCGTATCCGTATGCACAGAGCATGGGGATCCATATGAACGGTGAGCGTATGCCAAATCCATGGGAGCGTGTGTGGAGTGATCCGCAGAGAATGCAGCATCCGGAGCAGGAGCCGGTCAGAGAAACGGTTGTGGAAGAAGCTGCAGCTGCACAGGAAACCGCAGAAAAAGCAAAAGTAGAACTTCGCAAAGAAAACGAAACAAAAGAGGTTGTGAAACCACAGGAAGAAAAAGCGGAGACTGCACAGGAAAATGAGACACAGACAGGCACAGAGGAAACCGATGTGGTCGAAGAAGTGGCAGAAGCTGAAAAAGAAAGAGAAATCAAAGAAACGCTTGAAACCATGGAAGCGGAAGCTGTTGTGGAAAAATCCTGAAGCATGTTTTTGTGTTTCTGGCAGCAGAGCTGAGCAAGTAGCGAAGCGGATTGTGAATGTCCGCTTTACCTGAATAGTTACAAAAATCCCTTCATAAGATACAGTAAACGGACGGACTTATGGAGGGATTTTTCTGTCATTTCTGCTCTTTTTGTCGATGTATATGATACCGTTTGTTCTGCTTTACGTTGTCGGTTATGCCTTTCTGAAAAAGAGAGATGCATACGGTGATTTTGTGCGTGGTGCCGGGGAAGGAATCCACACGGCATTTGCGATCCTGCCGACACTTGTCGGGCTGATGACAGCCGTAGGGATCCTGCGGGCATCGGGTTTCCTTAAATGGCTCTCGGATATCCTTGGCAGGCTTTTTGCCGGAATCGGATTTCCGGTGCAGCTTGTGCCGCTTGCAGTGGTGCGTCTGTTTTCCGCCAGTGCGGCGACCGGATTTCTTCTGGATATTTTTAAAGAATTCGGGCCGGATTCCAAGATCGGAATCATCGCATCACTGATGCTCAGCTGCACGGAAACGGTATTTTATACGATGAGCGTTTATTTTATGGCAGCAAAAGTGACAAAAACACGGTATACGCTGGCAGGTGCACTGCTTTCTGTTTTTGCCGGGATTGCCGCCAGCTTTTTCCTTGGAAATTTTCTACAGCTTTAAGGACCATTCCTGGCAGTTCCAGACGGTTGTCACGATATCCTGATAGAATTCCGGCTCATGGCAGATCAGCAGAATACTTCCCTTATATTCCTGAAGAGCTTTTTTCAGTTCTGCTTTTGCGTCAACATCGAGGTGGTTGGTCGGCTCGTCCAGCAGCAGAATATTGCTCTCACGGTTCAAAATCTTGCAGAGACGTACTTTTGCCTGCTCGCCGCCGCTCAGTACACGCACCTGACTCTCGATGTGTTTGGTGGTCAGACCGCATTTTGCCAGCATGGAACGGATCTCGTACTGTGTCATTGCCGGAAATTCGCTCCAGATCTCTTCGATACAGGTCGAAGTGTTCTGCGTATCGGACTCCTGCTCAAAATAACCGATATGCTGATAATCGCCAAGATGCACTTCGCCGGAATACGGTTTGATCAGCTGCAGAATGCTTTTCAGAAGCGTGGTCTTACCGATACCGTTTGCACCGGTCAGGGCAATGCGTTCGCCGCGTTCCATGCGGATATTTAACGGTTTTGTCAGCGGTTCGTCGTAACCGATCACCAGATCGTTTGTCTCGAAGATCATCTTTCCGGAAGTACGGGCCGTTTTAAAGTGAAACTCCGGCTTTGGTTTTTCACGATCCAGTTCGATGATGTCCATTTTGTCCAGTTTTTTCTGGCGTGCCATCGCCATATTCCTTGTAGCGACGCGGGCTTTGTTGCGGGCAACGAAATCCTTGAGGTCGCTGATCTCCTGCTGCTGGCGGTTGTAGGCAGCCTCAAGCTGGGCTTTCTTCATGGCGTAGACTTCCTGGAATTTATCGTAATCGCCCGGATAGCGGTCAAGTCTGCAGTTTTCCATATGATAGATCAGGTTGATGACGCTGTTCAGGAACGGAATATCATGGGAGATCAGAATAAAGGCATTTTCATAATCCTGGAGATAGCGTTTCAGCCATTCAATGTGCTGCTCATCCAGATAGTTGGTCGGCTCGTCCAGAAGCAGGATGTCTGGTTTTTCCAGCAGAAGCTTTGCCATCAGTACACGAGTACGCTGTCCGCCGGAGAGGTCGGTTACATCACGGTCAAGCCCAAGCTCTTCCAGACCGAGTGCACGGGCAATCTCGTCTACTTTTGTGTCGATCATATAGAAATCGTGCTGCTCTAAAAGCTCCTGATATGTGCCGGTCTCGGCGAGCAGACGTTCCATTTCTTCCGGTGTGGCATCGCCCATCTGTTCATACATACGGTTCATTTCCGCTTCCATTGCAAATAAAAACTGAAAAGCAGAACGCAGGACATCACCGATCGTCATGCCCTTTTCCAGGACAGAATGCTGATCCAGATAGCCGACACGGACATTTTTTGCCCATTCGACCGTTCCCTCATCCGGTGTCAGTTTTCCGGTGATGATATTCATAAACGTGGACTTGCCTTCTCCGTTTGCACCGATCAGGCCGATATGTTCGCCTTTGAGGAGACGAAAAGAAACATTGTCGAAAATCGCACGGTCACCAAAACCATGCGTCAGATTTTTTACATTTAAGATCATAATTACTCCTGTCAAATTTTGTGAAGTTATGAAAGTTATGAGATGCCATATGAATTGTTTCGTACTTCGTACTTTCACAATTCTTTCTACGCTCCGCTTCGGTCGGGGCGGGTTTCAAGGTCTTTCATCCACTTATGAGCAAGCTCATGTGGATTTAGATCTTTTGATCCTGGCATTTTATGATGTTGGGGTCAAAAGATGCCATACGAATTGTTCCGTACTTCGTACTCCCACAATTCTATCCAATATTCGCATATCGTGAAGCTTACGCTCCACTTTTATGCTCATATCGGGGCGGGTCATTAAGCCATAAAACCACTCCTGTGCAAGCACATCGTGGTTTCAGGCTTTTGACCCTGGCATCTTATTATCTTACCATAAAAGAAAGGGGTTGCACAATCGAAAAAAAAGGAATATCCTTACTGCGATTCTTGTGATAAAATAACGGGTACAAAAAGATTTTTGAAAATATATAAGGAGGTACATATGACAAAAAAACAGCTTGCACTGGAAGTGATCGAGCGTTTAAAGAAGGAATATCCTCTGGCAGACTGTACGCTTGATTATGATGCGGCATGGAAACTGCTGGTTAGTGTCCGGCTTGCGGCACAGTGTACGGATGCCAGGGTAAATGTTGTGGTTCAGGATCTCTATGCGAAATATCCGGATGTAGATGCTCTTGCGGAAGCGACACCGGAAGAGATCGAGGCGATCGTAAGGCCATGCGGTCTTGGAAAAAGCAAGGCACGTGATATCAGTGCATGCATGAAAATGCTGCGTGATGAGTACGACGGCAAAGTGCCGTGTGATTTTGATGCGATTTTAAAGCTTCCGGGCGTGGGAAGAAAGAGTGCAAACCTGATCATGGGCGATGTTTTCAAAAAGCCTGCGATCGTCACGGATACGCACTGCATTCGTCTGACAAACCGTATCGGTCTGGTAGATGGGATCAAAGATCCGAAAAAAGTCGAAATGGCACTCTGGAAGATCATTCCACCGAAAGAAGGTAGTGATTTCTGCCACAGACTCGTTTATCATGGCAGAGAGGTCTGTACAGCGAGAACAAAGCCTTACTGTGACAGATGCTGCCTGGCGGATATCTGTGCAAAAAATGGAATTTAAAATATGGAGATAATAAGGAAATGAGAAACACAGCAACAGATCTGACAGAAGGTACACCTTGGAAGATTATCATGCGATTTTCGATTCCATTGTTTTTTACGTTTTTACTGCAGCAGTTTTATAACATGGTAGATACGATCGTTGTAGGACAGTTCCTTGGAAAAGATGCACTGGCGGGCGTTGGTTCTACCGGGGCGATCAATTTTATGATCATCGGATTCTGTATGGGACTTGCCAATGGTTTTGTCATTCCGGTCGCACAGCGTTACGGGGCAAAAGATTATAAAGATATGAGAAGGTTTGTGGCAAACAGCATCTGGCTGACCGCTTTTTTTGCGGCGATCATGAGCATCACAGTCTGTATTTTATGCCGCAGCGTGCTGATCGCCATGAAGACACCGGCAGATATCCTGGATCTTGCATATGATTATATTTTTATCATTTTTGCAGGGATACCGATCACACTTGCCTACAATCTCCTGACCGGGATCATCCGTTCTCTTGGGGATTCCAAATCGCCGCTGATCTTTCTGCTGATGGCAGCAGTGGCAAATATCGGATTTGATATCCTGTCAGTAACGGTTTTGAAACTCGGCGTTCGTGGACCGGCTTTTGCGACACTGCTTGCACAGGCATTTTCCGTGGTACTGTCTCTGTGGTGTATAAAGACAAAGTTCCCGATCCTGAAAATGGAGCCGGGAGAATGGAAATTGCATGGCAAACACATCGGTATCCTCTGTAAAATGGGTATTCCGATGGGACTTCAGTATTCGATCACAGCGATCGGCAGTGTCGTGCTTCAGACCGGTATCAATACACTTGGTTCGGCAGCCGTTGCCTCGGTTTCGGCGGCATCGAAGCTTTCGATGTTCCTGGCGTGTCCGTTTGATGCGATTGGTTCGGCCATGGCAACTTACACCGGACAGAATGTCGGGGCAGGCAAGATCGAGCGTATCGGTCAGGGATTAAAGGCATCCGTTCTGATCGGTATCACATACTCGATCCTGATTTTCCTGGTCATGCTTTTTTCTGCAAAATACTGGATGCTTCTGTTCATAAATGCATCCGAAACGGAGATCATACATAATGCAGTGCTGTTTATTCTTGCAAACAGCGGATTTTACATTGCACTTGTTTTTGTCAATGCGGTTCGCTTTACCATTCAGGGAGCGGGATTCAGCGGTCTGGCAATCCTTGCAGGTGTCATGGAAATGATCGCAAGAGCCATTATCGGCGTGATCATGGTTCCGTATCTGGGATTCGCAAGCGTATGTTTTGCCAGTCCTCTGGCATGGATCATGGCAGACTGTTTCCTGATTCCGGCGTACTGTCATGTGATCCGAAAGCTGAAACAGAGAAGGGCACAGGGTGTGCCAAATATGTAGATTTTGTTAAGAAGTGTTAAGAAAAGTTGACATTAACCGCATCTTCATTGTACAATGAAAAAGGGAGTGGACTTGAAACACACTGAAAATCAGAGAGAAAAGGGGGATTTTTCATGTATAATAAAAAGAAAATTGCGACATTACTGGTAATCGGAATGGCCGCAATGTTTATGATGAACGGCTGCCAGAAAAAGGCATCTGAGACGGAGACGACGAAACAGACGACAGCTCAGAGCGAAAGTACTGCACAGACCGAAGCAGCCACAACATATACCTCAGAGAGCAATTCATTTTCTTTTGATCTTCCGGATTCTGCATGGGTGGCGACAAAGGAAGGCATTGAGAATAAATGGGCATTTATGAAAGAAGGCGTCGGCACGATCCGGATTACGCACAAAAAGTCAAAGATCAAGGAGAAGAATCTGCCGCAGTCTCAGGAAGATGCGATTGCTCTTTTAAACGATATCCAGGAGAATGCATTTTCTCAGGTAGAATATAAAAAAGACAGCACCAATGGTACAGAGCTTTATTATTATGCTGCATCCACGCAGGACGCAGATCTTGGTTACGTTTATCTGATCAAGTATCTGATCAATACGGACACCGAGAGTTATACGATCACGGCAAAACTGACATCCAGTGACAGTACGGTGCAGCAGGCAGTGAAAAGTGCCGTTACCAGCTTCAAAGTTTTAAATGATGACAGTAAAAAGACAGATTCTGATGCAAACTCCGGATCTTCGGCAGACGGCAGTACATCTTCGGATAATGCCGGTAACAGTTCTGATCCGAAAAATACAGGTGATACTGCTTCAGACAATACTTCCGGTGAAAGTACAGGCGATTCTTCCGGTGCATCGACCGATGAGGAATACCGCTATTTCTTTGATGCAAACGGAAATACGATCTACGCTTATCCGTCTGAGGACGGCAGCTGGCGTGATGATAACGGAACTTCTTATATTTTCCTGGAAAACGGCGTAGAAGATTCCAACGGCACACAGTATTATTATGATCCGCCTCAGGGAACAACAGGTTCCGGATCAGAGTCGGATTCTTTGACAGGTTCCGGCAATTCTTCAGATAATGGCATGGTCATTGGTTTCTATGATATCAATGGAAACTATCAGACAGCGACACAGGATGCAAACGGAAACTGGATCGGCAGTGATGGAAAAACCTACACTTTCGATGAAAAAGGGGCAACAGACAGCGACGGCAATTTCAGCAAATGGTAAAACAGGATAAAAATGGGATATAAAGGAGTGTAAATATTATTATGAAAAATAAGGCATTACATTTTATGGCAGCAGCAGTCCTGTCATCGGCTCTTCTGATGACAGGATGCGGCAGCCACAGTGGGGATACGAACAGCAGCACAAAACAGACCCAGGATCAGACACAGCGGGGAGCAGGTCAGGATTCTGCCCAGACTTCAGCCGCAGAGGATCAGAATCAGGCATTGGATGACCAGAATCAGAGCCAGGATACGCAGACACCGGAAACACATCCGGATCTGGAGACAAGAGTGGAAACAGAGGTAGTGCAGCAGCCGGAAACACAGGCACCGGATACCGAGAATAATATCGATAATCCGGCAGCCGATAATGGTAAAGGCGATACCAATGGCTTCTATGATGATGGCGGAACCTGGATCACCGTTCACAAAAACAGCCAGGGACAGTGGGTTGATGAAAGCGGTATGACCTACCAGTTTGGCGATGATGGCGTAACCGATCAGAATGGCGTTTTCTATCCATATTAAACCGGTTTTTGATTGACATTATATCTGCGAAAGCGTAGAATATGGAAGTCAAAGAAGGTAACAACCAGAATGGAGGAGTATAGATGAAAATGAGATCAAAAATCGTAACTTGTCTGCTACTCGCTCTGTCCATTTCCTGTCTGGCTACCGGCTGTAAAAAGAAAGCACAGGAAACTGAGACGAGCAGCGAAACGATTCGTGTTACAGAGAAACAGACAGATAGCGAAACAGCAAAGAAAGCTACAAATACATCCACAACATTTAAATCAAAAGATGGCAGTATTTCTATCAAACTTCCGGATGACACCTGGACAATGAAAAAAGAAGGCACAAAAGAATGGACCTTTGAGTCACCGAACCAGGGAACGATCACGATCGTACATTATTCCGGAGATGAGACGAACGGACTTGTTTTTCCGTCCTCTGAAGAAGAAGTACTGAATAATCTGGAGAAAGCCGGAAAATCCAAAACCGATTATGCAGTTGTAGAATACAAGAAAAATACCATGGGTTCTTACGAGGCATATCACACAACCATCAAATGTAAGAGTACAAACAGTAAGTATGCGTACTCGGTAGCATATAACCTGGTAGGAGATGAGGATATTTATTCGGTCAATGGTCAGGTTATGCAGGATGATGCAACGGCAATGGAAGCGATCCGTACTTCTGTGGAGAGTCTGAAACTGCTGAAAACATCGAGCACAACAACATCTGAGACTAAAAAGAATAATACAACATCTTCCGAGTCGAACAGTACAACACAGTCAGAGTCCGGAAGCACAGCTTCTACCGATGGCAATTCTGATTCCAACCAGAACGGTCAGTATGTTTATGACAGCAACGGCAACGCAGTTTATATCTATCAGGACAGCGACGGAAACTGGGTAGACAGCAGCGGAGCGATTTATTATTTTAATGCAAACGGTATCACAAACAGCAACGGTGCAAGCTTTACCTACAATCCGCAGGGTGGAAACAGCGACAATAATAACAACAACAACGGCGGAAATAACAATAACGGCGGTGATAACAACAATAACAACGGCGGAGCTACTCAGACCAGCAGTTTCTATGACAATCAGGGAAATCTGATCACAGTTTATAAAAACAGCAACGGAAACTGGGTAGATGGAAACGGCATTGTTTACACCTTTGGTCAGTATGGTGTAACCGATAATTACGGCAATTATTATCCATATGACAACAGCGGAAATAATAACGGCAACAACGGAAATAATGGCAACAACGGAAATAATGGCAACAATGGAAACAATGGCAATACCGGTGGAAACACAGGAGGTAATACCGGCGGCAGCACCAACGGTTTTTATGATGACCAGGGCAATTATATTTCCGTGACACAGGATGCAAACGGAAACTGGGTAGACAGCGGCGGAATGCAGTATACATTCGGTAACGATGGCGTAACCGATGCAAACGGAAACTTCTATCCATACTAAAAACAGAAAAGTGCAGAGACGCACATCATGTAATCATGCAGAATATACAAAGGACAGCAGAGAAAATCTGTTGTCCTTTTTACGTTAATTGGAAAAGATTCAAACTTTTATAAGTGGTGGGCAACAGATTTGTCTGAGAGAGGTTTCATTTTCGAATAGTAAGATTCTTTACATGGATTTTACATGGCATTGCAGAGGATTTGATCTTGTGGCAGTAAAATAAATTTATGGTTAAAGGTAGAATGCCATTTTTATGGGATTTAGCCCAGGTCTCACGTGTGTCTGGCTTAAATGCACGCAACGAAAAAGCTGTTAAGGGCATCACATTTTATTGAGGAGGACAGAATAATAAATGAGAAAAGTATATATGAACCGGGAACTGTCGTGGCTGAAATTTAATGAACGTGTTTTGGAAGAGGCGGAAAATAAAAAAGTGCCGCTCTGTGAAAGACTGAATTTTGCAGCAATCTATCAGAGCAATCTGGATGAATTTTTTATGGTGCGTGTGGGATCGCTCGTAGATCAGATGCTTTTGAAAAAAGATATCCGTGATAATAAAACAAATCTTACACCGGAGGAGCAGATCAAAAAGATCCTTGCGGAAGTCGGAAAACTGAACCGTCGCAGAAATGTCGTTTACGATGAAATCATGGAAGAACTGGAAGAATATGATATCTGCATCACGGATTTCAAGAAGATGAATGAAAAAGAAAGCGAATACGTTAAACGCTATTTTCAGGGTGAAATCGCACCGATCATTTTCCCGACGATCGTGGCAAAAAGACAGCCGTTTCCATTTTTGCGAAATAAAGAAATCTATGCAGTCGTAGTGCTGGAGACAAAGAGCGGAAAAGAGAAGTTGGGTATCATTCCATGCAGCAGTGGTATGTTCAAACGTCTGATAGAACTTCCCGGCAAACGCGGCACTTATATTCTGGCAGAAGAAGTGATTCTCCATTATATGCCGGAAATTTTTAAGGGTTATCGTGTAAAAGCAAAATCACTGATCCGCATCACCAGAAATGCAGATATTGACGCAGATGCACTGTATGACGAAGATCTGGATTATCGTGATTTTATGGTGGAAGTGATCAAACAGAGGAAAAAACTGGCTCCGATCCGTCTGGAATTGTCAAGGGAAATGGATGGTGAAGTGATCAGTACTCTGTGTCACTATCTGGATCTTGACCGTGACTATGTTTTCTATAATGAGGGACCGCTGGATCTGTCATTTGTCTATGAAATCCAGGATAAACTGCGTTACGTGCCGGAACTGTTCTATCAAAAACGGATTCCGCAGAAATCTGTGCAGTTTGAAGAAGGCAGACCGATTCTGGATCAGATTCTGGAGGGGGACAAATTTTTATCTTATCCGTATGACAGCATGAAACCGTTTCTTACGATGCTGCATGAAGCTGCAAACGACAAAGATGTCCTTTCCGTAAAAATGACGCTCTACCGTGTGGCAAAACAGAGTAAAGTGGTGGAAGCTCTGATCGAGGCAGCGGAAAATGGCAAGGAAGTGCTGGCACTTGTAGAATTAAAGGCAAGATTTGACGAGGAAAATAACATCGAGTGGTCAAGAAGGCTGGAGCGTGCCGGATGTCATGTGATCTATGGGCTGGATGGATTTAAAGTACATTCCAAACTGTGCCAGATCACCAGAAAAGCCGGCGATGAAGTGCAGTATATCACGCAGATCGGAACAGGAAATTATAACGAAAAAACAGCGTGCCTTTACACAGACCTTTCCCTGATGACAGCCGATACAGAGATCGCAAAAGAGGCGAGAAGAGTTTTCCAGGCACTGGCGATGGGAGAAATCGTAGAACACACAGACAAATTGCTGGTAGCACCGCTCTGTCTGCAAAATAAAGTGCTGGCGATGATCGATGATGAGATTGCAGCTGCACTTGCCGGAAAAGATGCTTATATTGGGCTGAAAATGAACGCACTTACTGACAAAAAGATCATAGACAGGCTGATCGAAGCTTCCTGTGCCGGAGTAAAAATTGATCTGATCATCCGCGGTATCTGCTGTCTGATCCCGGGCGTAAAAGATGCAACGGAAAATATTCGTGTGATCAGCATTGTAGGAAGATTTCTGGAACATTCGAGAATTTATATTTTCGGAAGTAAGGGAAGAGAGAAAGTTTATATTGCGTCAGCCGATTATATGACGCGAAATACCTTAAGACGTGTGGAAGTCGCAGCTCCTGTCTGCGATCCGGCAATCAGAGAACGTCTGCTTGAGATGTTCCGGATCATGTTAAATGATAATCAGAAGGCCCGTCATGAGGATTCGGAAGGAAATTACAGAATCCCGATGACGATCGAGCGTCCGGTGGATGCTCAGGAAACCTTCTATCAGCAGGCGTATGAAGCAGCAGCGTCAAAAAACGTGTGACGGCGACTGTTTTGCGTTTATAATAGTCTTATTTTCAGGTATGATAAATGTAAAATGTATCTGCTCACGACAAATTTCCCGCCGCAGGGCAATGGACGCAATGTGCTCCATCTGGACTGCCATGCGGAGGCATCTCGGCATAAAAAAAGGACACCGCAATTTTGCGGTGTCCTTTTGTATAAGCTTTTGAAAAGTTTGATTTCGGCAGTCTTATTCTTATTTCTGAGGACCAGCGGAAACCAGAGCTTTACCGGCAGCATTTCCTTCGTATTTAGCAAAGTTCTTGATGAATCTGTCAGCCAGATCTTTTGCTTTTGTTTCCCATTCGGAAGCATCAGCGTATGTGTCACGTGGGTCCAGGATAGCTGGATCAACGCCTGGCAGTTCTGTAGGAACTTCGAAGTTGAAGTATGGAATGGTCTTTGTAGGAGCATTCTTGATATCTCCGTTCAGGATAGCATCGATGATACCACGAGTATCTTTGATGGAGATACGTTTGCCTGTTCCGTTCCATCCTGTATTTACCAGGTATGCTTTTGCACCGCTCTTCTCCATTTTCTTAACCAGTTCTTCTGCATATTTTGTAGGATGCAGCTCCAGGAATGCCTGGCCGAAGCAAGCTGAGAATGTCGGAGTCGGTTCTGTGATACCACGTTCTGTACCAGCCAGTTTAGCTGTGAAACCAGACAGGAAGTAGTACTGTGTCTGAGCTTCTGTCAGAATAGATACTGGAGGCAGTACGCCGAATGCATCTGCGGACAGGAAGATTACGTTCTTCGCAGCCGGTGCAGAAGAGATCGGGCGAACGATGTTCTGGATATGGTCGATCGGGTAAGATACACGAGTATTTTCTGTTACGCTCTTGTCAGCGAAGTCGATCTTGCCGTTTTCGTCCAGAGTAACGTTCTCAAGCAGAGCGTTACGTTTGATTGCATTGTAGATATCCGGTTCGGATTCTTTGTCCAGGTTGATAACTTTTGCGTAGCATCCGCCTTCGAAGTTGAATACGCCGTTGTCATCCCAGCCGTGCTCGTCATCACCGATCAGCAGACGTTTCGGGTCTGTAGAGAGAGTTGTTTTACCTGTTCCGGACAGACCGAAGAAGATTGCTGTGTTTTCACCGTTCATGTCAGTGTTTGCGGAGCAGTGCATGGAAGCCATGCCTTTCAGCGGCAGGAAGTAGTTCATCATAGAGAACATACCTTTTTTCATTTCTCCGCCGTACCATGTATTTACGATAACCTGTTCTTTGCTTGTGATGTTGAACATAACAGCTGTTTCAGAGTTCAGACCCAGCTCTTTGTAGTTCTCAACTTTTGCTTTGGAAGCGTTGTATACAACGAAATCCGGCTCGAAGTTTTCCAGTTCTTCAGCAGTCGGTTTGATGAACATGTTTGTTACAAAGTGAGCCTGCCAAGCAACCTCAACGATGAAACGGATTGCCATACGGGTGTCTTTGTTGGCACCGCAGAAAGCATCTACTACGAACAGTCTCTTGTTAGACAGTTCTTTGATAGCCAGTGCTTTTACAGCATCCCATGCTTCCTGAGTAGCCGGATGGTTGTCGTTTTTATATTCATCTGTTGTCCACCATACAGTGTCTTTGGAATTCTCATCTTTTACGATAAATTTGTCTTTCGGAGAACGACCTGTGTAGATACCAGTCATAACGTTGACAGCACCCAGTTCACTTTCCTGGCCTTTTTCAAAGCCTTCCAGAGTAGGTTTTGTCTCTTCTTCGAACAACATCTCATAAGATGGATTGTACACGATCTCAGTAGTTCCAGTGATGCCATACTTGCTTAAATCAATTTTTGCCATCTGATTAACCTCTTTTCTTTTATACTTAAAGTTAAAGAAATGATGCCCACTTCTCTATCATCATTATACATATTTACCCGGCAAAATCAATAAAAACTTTCTGAACTTTTTGCTGAAAATGTATGAAATCTGCTGTTTCTGAATGAGTTTGAACGAATAACAGCAAAAAAAGCGGGGAAGAAACGCCAGATCATGCACGAGAGTTGCTCAGTTTTGAACGTTTAGTCAGGCGAACATATAAATAGAATATTTTTTTCATGTGAAAATTATATAATGATGCCAGGGTCAAAAGGTCTAAATGTCGTTCCTGCCTGTACGAGAGTGATTATGTGGCTCAATTTGTGGTAATTGTGTCTTGCACAGTTTGAAAAAGTACTTTAAACTTAGCAGATGTAAAAATGAATATTAGGAGGTAAAACAAATGGCACTGAATAATATAGGAAATATGATGAAGATTATGAATGCATGGAATATATTTAAAAGAAACCACCCGAAATTCCCGGCATTCTGCAATGCAGTTTCCAAACGGGCTTTAAAGGAGGGCAGCATCATGGCGATCACGGTTACCACACCGGATGGCGAAAAGATTGAGACGAATCTGAGAATAAAGGCAGAGGATCTGGAGCTTTTGAAGGAACTGACCAACTGACAGAGTGCGAAAGAGGATTGTGAATGTCCGCTTTGCATCAAAGACTGAGATTGCTCAGGGTTTCTGAAAAAGGAGTGAAAATAAAATATGAATGATATAAAGCGGCTGGCAGGATATATCGGGCCATATAAAAAAGATATGATGCTTGGTGCTTTGATGGTAATGATCGAGACAGCGTTTGAGCTTGTCATTCCGATCATGATCGCGGATCTGATCGATGTCGGGGTGGCAAACCACGATCTTGCCTACATTTATTCCAAGGGCTTTCAAATGGGGATCTGTGCACTTCTGGCTCTGGTGACGGGGCTTCTGTATGCACGGTTTGCAGCGAGGGCTTCTTATGGATGGGGAGCGAAGATCAGGGAGGCAGAATATGCAAAAGTGATGCAGTATTCTTTCTCAAATCTGGATCATTTTGATACCTCGTCTCTGATCACGCGAATGACCACGGATGTCACGGTTCTGCAGAATCTGATCAATTCCGGCTTCCGTCCGGTGACGAGAGGGCCGTCGCTTCTGATCCTCGGCATCGGTCTTTCTTTCTGGATGAATCCGAAACTTGCCATTGTTTTTCTGGTGTGTACGCCGGTTCTTGGCATTGTTTTATTTCTGATCGTCCGGAAAGTGGCTCCTATGTATACAAAGCTTCAGACAATCGTTGACCGCCTGAACCATGTTGTGCAGGAGGGTGTGACAGCGATCCGTGCGGTCAAGGCGTTTGTCCGCGGAGAGTACGAAGAAGAAAAATTTGATGCAGTAAATACAGATCTGAGTGTTTCAAGTGAACAGACTTTTCACTATGCGGTGCTGAATCTTCCGGCATTTCAGGTTGTCATGTACAGTGCAATCGTACTGATCATGTGGTTTGGCGGAAATATGATCTTAAGCGGTAGTCTTAAGGTTGGTGATCTGACCGGATTTTTAAGTTATGTCATGCAGGTCGTCAACGCTCTGATGATGATCGCAAATGTTTTTCTGCTGCTGACGAGATCTCTTGCCAGTGCACATCGTATCGCAGAAGTGCTGGATGAGAGGATTGTTCTGAAGTCTCCGGAAAACGGGGTACAGAAGGTCAAAGATGGAAGCGTGGATTTTGAACAGGTATCTTTTAAATATCACAAAGATGCGAAAGCGTATGCACTGTCAGATGTTGATCTGCACATCAAGGCCGGGCAGACGATCGGTGTGGTCGGTGGAACCGGAGCCGCCAAAACGACGCTCGTGCAGCTGATCCCGAGGCTTTATGATGCGACCTGCGGCACGGTGAGAGTTGGCGGTGTGGATGTAAAAGCATATGATCTTCATGCACTGCGGGCGGCAGTCGGAATTATTCTGCAGAAAAATGAGCTTTTTTCCGGAACGATACGTGATAACCTGAAATGGGGCAATCCGGATGCAGATGACGAAAAAATCTGGCATGCATGCCGTGTGGCATGTGCGGATGAGTTCTTGGAGCGTTTTCCGGACGGACTGGACACCATGCTTGTGCAGGGAGGAAATAATCTGTCCGGCGGGCAGAAACAGAGACTCTGTATCGCAAGAGCACTTCTTGCCAATGCGAAGATCCTGATCTTTGATGATTCTACCAGTGCAGTCGATACGGCGACGGAAAAGAAGATCCGCAAAGAGCTGGAAAAACTTGGCGATGTGACAAAAATCATCATTGCACAGAGAATTTCTTCTGTGATCCATACGGATCGGATCGTGATCCTGGATGACGGTAAGATCCATAATATCGGAACGCATGAACAGCTTCTTAAGGAGGATGCAATTTATCAGGAAATTTATGCTTCTCAGATGAAAGGAGGAAACAGCGATGGCATCGAAAACGAAGAATGTTAAACGGCCGGAAAATATGCAGCACACACTGCGGATTTTTGTTTCTTATCTTGGACGGCATAAATTTATGCTTCTGATCGTCAGTATTCTGGTAACGGTAAGTGCCCTTGCAAACCTTCTTGGAACTTACATGATACGTCCGGTTGTCAATAATCTTGCAAACGGGGATCTGCATTCACTTGCCATCGGAGTGCTTGTGGCAGCCGGCATTTTTGCCATCGGAGCACTGGCAGCCTGGGGCTATTCTCAGACGATGGTAAAAGCTGCCCAGCAGGTTGTTTTTGATATTCGAAGAGATTTGTTTGCACATATGCAGACACTGCCGCTTCGCTTTTTTGACAAGAAGCGACACGGCGATATCATGAGTCTGTTTACAAACGATATTGATACGATCGCAGATGCTCTCAATAACAGTTTTGCAATGGCAATCCAGAGTTTTATCCAGATGGTCGGAACCCTTGTGATCCTGTATATCCTGAACTGGAAACTGTCGCTGATCGTGACGGTCTGCTATGGCATCATGTTCTGGTATATGAAATTCAGCGGAGCAAAAAGTAAGGTTTTTTATGCAAAACAGCAGCAGAGCCTTGGTGAGCTGGACGGGTATATTGAAGAAATGGTCAGCGGTCAGAAAGTAGTTAAAGTCTTTAATCATGAACAGGCAAGTCTTCAGGAATTTCTGGAGAAAAATGAAAAACTGCGAAAAGAAGGAACCGGTGCACAGTCTTATGCGGCAACGATGGTTCCGGTAGTCGTAAGTATATCTTATATTAATTATGCAATCGTGGCAGTTCTCGGAGGAATTCTGGCGATGCGTGGGATGGCGGATGTCGGAAGTCTTGCAAGTTATCTGGTGTTTGTGCGTCAGGCGGCACTCCCGATCAATCAGTTTACACAGCAGAGCAATTTCCTGCTCTCCGCACTTGCCGGAGCAGAGCGGGTGTTTGATGTGATGAATCTGGAGCCGGAAGTGGACGAAGGGGATGTGACGCTTGTCAATGTCAGAAAAGAAAACGGTATCCTGAAAGAATGTCAGGAAAAGACCGGAAAATGGGCATGGCGTTCAAAAGATGGAGAACTGACGATGCTTCGCGGTGATGTCCGTTTTGAAAATGTTGATTTTGGTTATACGAAAGAGCATATGATCCTGAAGAATATCAGCCTGTATGCAAAACCGGGACAGAAAATTGCTTTTGTCGGATCGACCGGAGCCGGAAAAACCACGATCACCAACCTGATCAACCGCTTTTATGATGTGCAGGGAGGAACGGTGGTTTACGATGGAATTGATGTGCGAAAGATAAAGAAAGATGCACTGCGACACTCTCTTGGCATCGTGCTTCAGGATACGCATCTGTTTACCGGAACCGTAGCGGATAACATCCGCTTTGGAAAACTGGATGCAACGCAGGAAGAGATCGAGAGGGCGGCACGCATTGCAAATGCACACTCTTTTATCAGACGACTGCCAGATGGTTACGATACCATGGTGACGGCAGATGGGGCAAATCTTTCCCAGGGACAGCGTCAGCTTCTGGCGATCGCAAGGGCAGCAGTAGCCGATCCGCCGGTTCTGATTCTTGATGAGGCGACATCCTCTGTTGATACACGAACCGAAGAACTGATCGAAAAAGGCATGGATCAGCTGATGGAAGGAAGGACCGTGTTTGTCATCGCACATCGATTAAGTACCGTGCGAAATGCCAATGCGATCATGGTACTGGAGCAGGGGAAGATCGTCGAGAGAGGGGATCATGCAGAACTGTTGGAACAAAGAGGGAAATATTATCAGCTTTATCATGGAATGTTTGAGCTGAGCTGAAAGTTATAGGTTTTTCTTTTTCAGTGCAGAAAATGAAAGGAAAATGTTATAGAGTGCCGGACGCAAAAAGACAGGGCACGTGACACGCATCGTTTCCTGTTCGATTTGTGCCGTCTATGATCCGCCGTTCGCTGGAACTCGCAGCTTCGCTGCTCAGACACCGCTCGGCGGCGGAAACTAGACACAAATCTCACAACGGAAAC
>ENA-OQKN01000495-OQKN01000495.1-human-gut-metagenome-genome-assembly--contig:-NODE-495-length-42593-cov-5.196440_pt1 | contig 42593 bp, 31 predicted proteins | sample MGYA00242776_ERZ504794 | MGnify/ENA primary metagenome ERZ504794 (study PRJEB26092, sample SAMD00036434) | human gut metagenome | host: Homo sapiens | study: EMG produced TPA metagenomics assembly of... | reverse complement strand
GCTTAACCACTTTATATCCTCTGTCTGATAATACTCCCTTATCTCGATCTGACCATGTGCTTTTTCCTGGGTTTTTTTGTAATTACCTCTTTCACGGATCTCTTTTTGGAACTCTTCGTCTGAAAAGTATTCTTGTACATCTTCATACAGACTGTTTTGATTTCTCTTCAATGCCAGCACATAGTCTGCCCGTTTTTTCTTTATTTTCTCCGCTATTGCAGTCTGCGTTCCCATTGCATCGATTGTTACGAGCTGGCCTTTTATCTGGATCTTGTCCAGCAATTCCGGGATCGCTACGATCTCATTGCTTTTTTCTTCAACTGCTTTTTGTCCAAGACAGAAACCTGACTCTTTACTCCATGCTGATACAATGTGGGATGCCTTCCCATCTCCTCTTTTATTGGAGCGCATGGTTTTACCATCTATACAAATGATCTTCTTCAGTAGTTCCCCTTCATTCTGATTTAATCGATCCTGCCATTTTCCATAAAGCTGCTGTATGATCTCCGGTGATATCATCCCCATTACACGTCTGATCGTGTCATGAGATGGTATTCCGTTTTTTAACTCAATATATTTGCGTAGATAATCCTGATAACTTTCCGCAAACAATGCCATTTCCACCCAGTCATCCGCATTTGCCAGTGTTGCAAACAATACAATAACAAGAATGTCCTTCAATGTATGACGAACTTTCCTTTGCTGACGATCATCTTCTATGTATTCCAGCCAATCTAATAATTCCTGCATGTATCAACACCCCTTTTCTTTTAATTTTATCAGAAAAGGGGCGTGTTCACAATTTATTTACTCATGCGTTTGTCATGTGATTCTTATCATCGATCATCATCGATAGTTTTTGCATCTCACATATGGCTATTTTCCTGTATTCTCAGGTATTTCCCGTTCTTTTTCTGTATCGCCCCCTACAGCTGTATCCGGATCATTTATAGTTTCATTTTCTTCTTTTGACCACCGGTTCATGTTAACAAACTCTCCACTACGGGAATCTATATGATGGAGGCAACAGTAATCCGATGTATTTTCCGAATATTTTTTCTTTTTAAGAGCGCTATTAATATATAAGGACATGGTTCTGTAGATAACTGCAAATGTGGGTACTGCAATGATCATTCCCACAAATCCAAACAATCCACCAAATAACAGGATAGAAAATAATACCCAGAAGCTTGGGAGTCCCGTAGAATCCCCTAAGATTTTCGGACCAAGAATGTTTCCGTCAAACTGTTGGAGTACCAGAATGAAGATCAGAAAATACAGGCACTTCATAGGATCCACCAGAAGGATCAAAAATGCACTTGGAACTGCCCCAATAAATGGTCCAAAGAATGGGATCACATTGGTAACACCTACAATCACGCTGATCAAAAGTACATAAGGCATTTTTAAAAATTTCAGAGAAAAGAAACACATGATACCAATGATCAGTGAATCTAAGAGTTTGCCTGTAATAAAGCCTCCAAATATTTTGTGGGCAAAACGAACCTCTCCGATCATGCGGTTAGCAGCCTTCACATTTAAAAAGCCGTATACCATCTTCTTGGACTGGGCACATAAGGTATCCTTTATATTTAAAAAGTATACCATAACAATAAGACCGATCAGTATGTTCTTAAGAACCGTAACAAAACTGATCACGCCACTGGAAACCCGGTCAAAGATCAGGGAAATATTTGGCACCAAATCTGTGGCGATCCAATTCTGAAAACGCATAACCGCCTCATTATAATAGGGCATAATGCTTTCCCGAAGATGTTCATTGTCCTGAAGGAGCTTTCCGATCCAGAGAGTCAGATTGTTGATATATTCTGTCAGACTATCCTGGAAACCAATGATACTTTCATAAATCTGAGGAATCAACATAGAAAACAGACCAACGACAATAGCAAACAATACTGCAAGGCTGACCAGTGTAGCAATACTTTTTGCAAGTCTGCCGCGGCTGTCATTATTTTTAATGATCTTTCCAAATAAATGCTGAACATATCTTTCTGACGCATTGTAAACCGGCAGCATCAGATACGCCAGCACACCTCCATATATAATAGGCATAAGAACCGTAACAATCTTGCCTACTACAGTGGCTATTACAGAAAATTTTAACAATGCAAAACATAAAAGGACACTACTGGCAATCACTGCCAATGCAGTAAGACCCCAGTCCATAAAAAAACGAAATTTTGAGTTTTTCATATTTTTTTTTAACTCCTGCGGATGATTATGACAAAACAGATTTTACTCCTGTTTTCTCATTTATATGAGTATACCATACTATACCAGATTTTAAAAGCAGACCAGACGTTACAAAATTGTTTTTAATTCTGTTAAAACAGCACGTTCTGTGTTAAAATGTTATACGCATGTACTTTATATTAATCTAACAGAAAGAAGGAATTTTTTTGTCTTATATCATAAAAATGGCTCTAGATATTAAAGCACGCTTCAATCCACCAGCTCATATGTCTTCTCCTATTGAAGCTTACTGTGCCATTGGAACTGTTGCAAAAGCCCTTGGGCTTTCCTGTCCTGAACGCAAAGATACTTTATTTGAAATGCGCCAGGAGCTTTCTGATACTGAGACCGGCAAAATATTTCCCTCTGACCGTATTGAAAAGATCAATCAAATTCTTATGAGTTTTATCCGTAATGAAAAAACGACAGACACCATGATGGATTATGTTACTTATGGCTATGAAAATGAAAATGGGAATGCCGTCAAATAGACATTCCCGTTTTTATCGAATATTTTTGAATTGCAAGAGCACAAAGCACGTAGCAATTCGGTATCAGAGGGGTTAAAATACCTTCTTACCCCAACATCTTATCATTTAGCTTCTTAACTCAATTCCATAAGTCTTATTTAACTGCTTTAAGATTTTCTTCACATATCCGTCTACTGTATCAGCCTGGAATTCTTCTTCCTTTGGTGTGAACAGTACAGTAAATGCCATAGACTTCTTATCATCAGCAATCTGCTTGCCCTCATATACATCAAAGAGTGTTACGTCTTTAACAAAAGAGCTTGCCTGGTAAATGCATTCTTCTACCTGTCCACATGTAATACCTTTATCCATTACCAGTGCCAGATCACGCTTTTCTTCTGCGAATTTTGGAAGCGGCTCAAATACAGGTGCCTTGCCATACCATTTCTCCAGGGCCTGCATATTGATCTCCAGAACGTAGGCATCTTCACGCATTGCCTCTTCTTTCATGATCTCATATTTAACCTGTCCCAGATAACCGATCACTTCTCCTTCACAAAGGATAGCGGCAGTTCTGTATGGATGTAGAAATGGCTTTTGTGTTCTTTCATAAGTAAAAGTAAGATGAAGCACGTCTGCTACTGTCTCTGCCATGCCCTTTAAAGTGTAGAAGGACTCATCCTTACCAAAGGCACCGATACATAAAGTCTCACGCTCATTTGGATACTCTGTTAATGGAAGAGACTTTGGAATAAATGCATTTCCGATCTCGAAAATACGTCCCTCAAAAATGCCTCTCTTCTGGTTGCGTCCCATTGCATGGATCATCTGAGGCGCCAAAGTAGTTCTCATCAGTGAAAGATCCTCATTGATCGGATTCATAATGCGGATTGCTTTACGCTCCATTGCATCCTCTGGGAATTCCATTTCATCTAAATCAGCCGGTGAAAAGAAGGAGTAATGCATTCCTTCAAATGCGCCTACACTGCAAAGAGCTCTTTTTACTTTTAAAATTGTCTTCTGACGGATATTAGTTCCACCGATAGTCACCTTGGCAGTTGGAAGAAATGTAGACTTAATATGATCATATCCGTACATACGGATCACTTCCTCTGCTACATCCGGATAATCTTCCATATCTTCACGATATGCAGGGAAATGTAAAGTCAGCTCATCGCCCTTGATCTCAGGATCAAAATCCAGACCTTTCAGGATACGAAGGATATCTTCATCCGGAACAGTGATACCTAATACACCATTTACCTTCTTAATGCTGGTCTTAAAAGTTTTCGGCTCCAGGGAATTTCCTGTATTTACGTTCTTGTGAGTTCTTGAAACCTTTCCTGCTCCCAGCTCTTCTACCAGGTGCAGTACGCGCTTCATAGCCATTTCTGTTGCATACTCGTCAACACCCTTTGCATATCTCTGGCTTGCATCAGAGGACTGTCCTAATGCGCGGGAACTCTTGCGGATGTTGTCACGGGCAAACTTAGCAGCCTCAAACATTACTTCCGTAGTGGTGTCGCGGATCTCAGAGTTTAAACCACCCATAATACCTGCAAGTGCTACTGGCTTTTTACCATCACAGATCACCAGATTATTTGTATTTAAGGTAAATTCCTTCTCATCCAGAGTAACTATCTTTTCGCCTTCTGCTGCACGTCTTACGCAGATAGCGTTGCCTTCCAGATAATCACAGTCAAATGCATGCAATGGCTGTCCTAACTCACGCATAATGTAGTTGGTGATATCTACGATATTGGAAATAGAGTTATTTCCAACCAGAGCCAGACGTCTTCTCATCCATGCCGGAGACTGCGCCAGTTTTACATCATATACATAGTGGGCAATATAACGGGGGCACAGATCCGGGGCTTCTACAGTTACATCAAAGCCTGGTTTTTCTACTTCTGTCTCAGTATAGTCTAAAGCAGGCATCTTTAATGGCTGTCCCAAAGCTGCTGCTACTTCTCTTGCAAGACCAAAGATACTCTGGCAGTCTGGACGGTTTGCAGTAATGGAAACATCAAAGATCCAGTCATTTAAACCAGTGATCTCTTTTACATCTGAACCTATTTCTGCATCCTCTGGCAGTACCAGAAGTCCGTTATAACCAGCGCCTGGATACAGGTCTTCATTTAAACCAAGCTCTGTTCCGGAACACAGCATACCATAGGACTCATAGCCTCTTAATTTGCCCTTTTTGATCGTAACTACACCTTCGATCGTAACATGGTCTTTTGCAGTTGCATAAACCTGGGCACCGATCATTGCTACAGGGAACTTTCCACCTGCTTTTACATTATCTGCACCACAGCAGATCTGTAATAATTCTGGTCCGCCTACATTGACCTGGCATACATGAAGGTGAGTCTCAGGAATCGGCTCACAGGACTCAACATAACCAACTACAATACCGCTGATATCCTTTCCTACCTGCCATTTTTCTTCTACTTCGAATCCACAGTCAAACAGCTTTTTCTCTAATTCGTCTGCGGAAACATTAATATCTACATAATCATTTAACCAGCTTAACGGTACAAGCATTTCTAATCCTCCTGTCCTGATCGAACCTATTTAATCATCGATCTGATCTAACACACGCAGATCAGACTCAAACAGCATCTTAATGTTGTTAATGCCGTATTTTAACATTGCGATACGCTCCAGACCAAGTCCAAAAGCAAAACCGCTGTATTTCTCAGAGTCGATGCCGCAGTTTTCGAGTACCTTCTTATTTACTACACCTGCGCCCAAAACCTCGATCCAGCCTGTTCCCTTGCACAGTCTGCAGCCTTTACCTCCACACTGGAAGCAGCTTACATCTACCTCTACAGATGGCTCTGTAAATGGGAAATAGGAAGGACGGAGCCTGGTCCTTGTAGATTCACCGAAAATCCTCTGGACAAACATATCCAGCATTCCCTTTAAGTCACACAACGTAATGCCTTCATCTACTACAAGGCCTTCCATCTGGCTGAACATTGGTGAGTGAGTAGCATCATCATCAGAACGGAATACTTTACCTGGCGAAACAACCTTGATCGGTGGTTTCTTTGCTTCCATTACATGAACCTGTCCTGCAGATGTCTGGGTACGCAGTAAAAACTCAGGGGACAGATAGAAGGTATCCTGCATATCACGGGCCGGATGATCCTTTGGTGTATTTAAAGCAGTGAAGTTATAATAGTCTGTCTCAATCTCAGTTCCTTCGTATACCTCAAATCCCATAGATGCGAAGATATCAGTCAGCTGATTGCGGACAGTCGTTACCGGATGAAGATTTCCGTAACGAATCTTCTTTGGAGGCATGGAAATATCAATCTTTTCAGATTCATAACGCTGCTGCTGCTCTTTTTCCTTCAATTTCTGATCCAGTTCATCAAAAAACTGGTTTGCCCATTCTTTTGCACCGTTAATGGTCTTACCAAACTCTGCCTTCTGGTCGTTCGGTACATTGCGCATCTCCTTCATCAAAAGACCGATCCGGCCCTGCTTGTTGTCTAAAAAGGTTTTCTTGAATTCATAAACACCTCTGGAAGTAGTGAGAGTTTCTGCACCTTTGCAGATCTCATCTTTGATCCCAGCGATCACTTCATTCAGTTCTTTTAAATCCTGCATGATTTCTCTCCTTTACCTGTCTTTATTGGTGTTTTCCCCACAGCTCCACTCACAGCCTCGTGCTCCCCACTCTGCTGCCTGCTTACGCAGGCGGGTTGTTTATTAATATGTTCGTTAATGGTTTTAAAAAAACAAATGCTGCCATTGATGCCGCTTGTTTTTTCTGCACGCACAAAAAATCCCCCTGCATTTACATGCAGAGGGACGATAATTCACCGTGGTACCACCCAGTTTCCCGCAAACAGACTTTCCCGTTTGCAGACACTTTCCAGTATGTAACGTATACTATACGGCAATGCCTACTGTACCCTTCAGCAATGCAGCTCCCGTGGGAAATTCGGATATCTGTCTGAACGGAAAAAGGCTCACAGCCGATGACCTTTTCTCTCTGGCCGAAAACAGTATCTTAAAAACACGATCTTCGCTTTTGATCTCATTTATGATTCAGGTATGTCTGTCCTGCTCGGACATCCATAGTCTGTAAATCATTCTAGTCATTTTGCCAAAAAAAGTCAAGGCTTTTTTCGTTTCTTCAATTCTCCCACATACTCTAATACGCATTCTTTTAACTTCTTCACGCTATCTGAAGGCTCTTCCCCTTTTTTCATTCCCATCCCCAGTTCCCGGATACATTCCGGTGTCACAGGAATACATTGCACATCATCTGTATTTCCCCGGATCATAAATTCTGACATCATAGAGATACCAAGTCCCTTCCCCACCATGCGGATCACTGTTTCATCATCTACATAAACTGTCTGTTCATTCGCTTTAACTCCCGCTTTTCCAAAAGCGGCATGAACGTCAATATCAAAACGGCCATAGGGCATAAGAAAGTCTTTTCCTTCAAATTCTTTTAACGGAAACAAGGTACGTCCATTTAACGGATAATTTTTTGGCAGAATAGCATACAGTAATTCATCATAAAGGGGCATCCATTCACAGCTTTCACTGCTTTGCCTGCTGGCAAAGATCACATCTGTTTTCCCTTCCTGAAGCAGTTCAAAAGGCTCCAATGCATGGTCCACCATACGCAGGTCTACATCTACCTTGGGGCAGATCCTCCGGAAACGGTATAAAATCTCAGGCAGCCAGAACATTGCCATACTTGCATAGGCAGCAATGCGTATGGTCTCTCCCTGCTGCTTTGCCATAGCCTGAATGCGGTTTTCCAGACTGGCATTTACCTGAAGGAACTGTCTGATATCCGGCACCAGCTCTTTTCCCTGTTCTGTGAGGGAAACCCCATTATGACTCCTCATAATAAGGGGAAAACCAATCTCCCGTTCTAAGCTGTTTACCAGATGGGTAAGGCCGGACTGGGTATAACCTACTACCTCAGAGGCCTTTGAAAAACTTCCAAGATCCACTGCTGTCATTAATATTTCAAGTTTCTTTGCATCCATTTTATTATTATTTTTCCCTTCACTGATTTATATTGGTCTGCACTACTCTATATTGCCCTGCATACTAATGTATTACATTTTGTCATAGTTCTATTATAAATATGGATTTCACAAACTGCAAGGCAAGCCGTACAATTGTATTACATAAGATTATAAGAGGTGATCCGTAATTATGAATAAAAAGAAACTTTCACTCCATCAGCGCCTTCTGGTAGCTGCCACACTTTTCGGCATGTTCTTTGGTGCCGGAAATCTGATCTTCCCGGTACACCTTGGACAGCTTGCAGGAAGAAACCTGATCCCGGCCATGACCGGTTTTATCATTACTGCAGTAGGTATCCCCATTTTGGGAGTTGCTGCCATCGGTAATACACACTCTGACGGTTTAAAGGCACTGTCTGCCAGGATTGGAAAACACTATAGCTACTTTTTCACCTGTCTGCTGTATCTGACCATAGGTCCCTGCTTTGCTATTCCAAGATGTGCCACTACATCTTTTACCACAGGCATTGAACCACTCCTTGTAAACCAGATTTCAGAAAAGACAGCACTCCTTATTTTTTCAGTGATCTTTTTCACCCTGGTATTGTTTTTCTCTTTAAAACCGGGAAATATCACACTATGGATCGGCAAAGTGATCAATCCGATGTTTTTATTCTTTCTGGCGATCCTGATCCTCTTTGCATTGCTTCATCCCAGCATCGCCGTATGGGAAGCACAGCCAGACGCTGCTTATGAAACAGGAGCCATGTTCCACGCCTTATCGGAAGGCTACGGCACCATGGATGCCATTGCAGGTCTTGCTTTTGGCATCGTTGTTGTAAATGTGATCCGGCAGATGGGTGTTACCGATGATACAGCTGTTGCTGGTGAAGTTCTCCACTCTGGTATTCTCGCTGGTATTTTAATGGCTTTTATTTATATCCTGACTATCCTCATGGGTGCACAATCTCTGGGACTGTTTGCAGTTTCCGAAAATGGCGGCATCGCGTTATCCCAGCTCTCCAGCCACTACCTTGGCAGAGCCGGTCTTGTGATCCTGGCAGTTACCATTACCTTTGCCTGCTTAAAAACCTCTATAGGGCTGGTAACCAGCTGCGCTGAAACTTTTGTACAGATGTTCCCGGATAAACTGTCCTACCGGACCTGGGCAATGATCTTTACACTGTTTTCCTTTATTGTGTCCAACATGGGACTTTCCACCATTATCCGCTACTCTATACCGGTCCTGATGCTGATCTATCCACCAGCCATTTCCCTGGTGCTTCTGGCAATGTTCGGAAAATATTTTCATCATGACCAAAAAGTATATGCATGGGTAACAGCCTTCACTTGGGCAGCATCTCTGTTCGACTTCTTTAAAACACTGCCAGAACAGATACAGATCCTGTTCCATCTGGACAAAGCAGTGGGATTTGCAGAAAATTTCCTTCCTTTCTTTAATCTGAATCTTGGCTGGATCATACCGGCAATGTTAGGACTTATCATCGGGCTTAGTTTTAAGAAAAGCAGAAAAAGAGTGCAGGCGCTTTACTATTAAAATGTACTCTCGGAGTCTTTCCTGCACTTGCCTTTGCGGCCGATTTTCCGCCAGTTGCACCCGAATTTCATCAACGTACGCACCGCGTACGCCTCAGAAATTTGGGCACAATTGACAAAAAATCTTCTCGCAAAATCAAGTACAAAAAGATTCCGAGAGTACATAACTGAGAAAGGGAGAATGGCATGCAGATACTTGGGATCAACTTTAAGAGCAAGGCAGAGCGGGAACAGGATGAGAAGAAATATAAAGAACGTATATTTCCGGGGGGAGAAGAAGAACGGGAGAAGGTCTGCCGGGAATTAGCCAAAAGACTGCCTGGGAAAGATGAAAAAGATCTGCTGATGTGTTATGTACATGTGAGAGACCGGATGACCGGGGCAGGACTTTCTTTTGAGCAGGTGAAAAAAGAAACGAAAGGGGCCCAGTGGCTTTCTTTTGCAGATGAGGAAACCTTTGATGGGATCTGGGAAGTGATGGGATTAGTGCGTGCAGACAGCAGTAAAAATGCAGATAAAAATTAAGGTGAAAATGCGTAAAAAAAGTTTTATATTTTTAAAGATTGTTTTATAAGTACCTGTATAGCGACCTGGTTGAGTATTATGTTAAAATGGGACGATCTTCCGTCAGAATATAGAGAAAGGCTGAGTGAAGAGCTTGAAGAGAATTACAGTCATGGATACCATTCTCTTTACATTTGCAGATACGTTTTTTTCGTTCTCTGTGTGAAGTTACAATAGGCATTCCATCACCCGCTAATACTAAAGCATCTGCATGGATAAGCCCTGTAGAAACAGAAATCTCAAGGAATTCCTTTTGATAGATTTTAAAGAGAGAAGAATAAGGCTGTTCATCAAGTTTGAAATCTGTTTTCTCCAAGGTCGGAAGAAGATCGGCAACTGTAACTTTTTCCACGGAATCAGCTTTTGTACCTTTTGTTTTAGGCTTTTTAATCTTGGTCTTCAGCGGATGGATGTGTGGTGACATATGATCATCACCAGAGTTCCATAAGCGGTTTAAAAAATCATAAAAAGTACAAACACCGGGAGTGTTACCAACTTCAAATCCACTAAGGATAGCATAAAGAGGATTCATTTTAAGCTGAGCAGCCCACTTCGTTAATGAAGTAACTTTAAAGTCAATGGAAAGAAGATGAGAACGCTGCATGCAAGAAGGAGTTTGTGGAGTTGGTCCGAATTTTGAATATTTATCAGCCATAAAAGTATCGGTAAAAGATAAATTGAGATTCCAAAACCGCTCAATGATATCCCAGGTGGAACGAGCAAGAGCATTTGGATTAGGATAATATTTACGAAGATTAGTAACAACAAAGTTGTGGTAGTCAGCATGACTGCCACAATTAACAGGTAACATAAAAATCGCCCTCCAGTCGATAAAATAAAATATATTCAATCGGCTTCGCCGCAAATTTTGAGCGATTTGTCAAGTGTTTTTGGCAAAAAAGTGGGGGATTTAATAAAAAGGAATCAGAAAACCTTGATTTTACTGAGTTGAAGATTCCGAGAGATCATAGAATAAAGAAGGGATGAAAAAAGTCAATGGAGAAGGAACGGGCAAAACTATTAGATGAATTGTTGAACCAAATCGATCGGGCATATGATTTAATGGAAGAATATGATTCTATGTCGAGAAAATATGGGGAGGTGATTTTATATCAGGTTGAAGCTCATTTGATAAAATATATCGGGGAGCATCCGGGAACGACGGTTTCAGATATAGCACAAGATTTGAACAAAACCAGCAGTGCAGCGAGTCAGATGGTGAAAAAACTGCAGACAAAAGGATTGATTGAACAAATAAAAAATGAAAAAAACAGGAGAAATACTTTTTTGAATTTGACGTCTGCTGGATGGAGCTTGTACGAGGCAAGAGAAAAATTTGAGCAACATTGCTATGAACGGACATTTGAGTATTTAGCAGAGTTTTCAGAAAAAGAAATAGAAGTAGTATGCAGGATATTGGATAGGATGAACCAAACCTTTAAATTAGATATAGAGGACAGCAAAATGTAAAACATGCACAAAAGTGCATGTTTTATTTTGTTTATTTAAGATATTTACATATGCAAAGAAAGATGATATTATCTTACCATAAGAACTATTAAGTATCTAAATAATACAAAGGGAGAGGAAAAATGAAGTATAATTTTGATGAAATTATTGACAGAAGTAATACCTACAGCTTTAAAAGAGATTGTCTGCCTGAAGGAGCACCTAAAGACAGTCTTTCTTTTTGGGTTGCAGATATGGATTTTCCTTGTGCTGATCCTGTTATAGAAGCACTGCATCAAAGAATTGATAGGAAGATATACGGTTATACAGCATATGACAATCAAGATGTTTATGAGGCTGTATCAGGATGGTTTATGAGACAATATGGATGGAAAATAGAAAGAGAAGAACTATCATTTAGTCCTGGAGTTGTTCCTGCGCTTGCATTTCTGATTCGGGCCTTAACGGAGCCGGGAGATGGGATCATCATTCAGCGGCCAGTATACTACCCATTTACAATTAAAATTGAAAATGCAGGAAGAAGGGTTGTAAATAATCCACTGATCCATGATGGAAATACGTATAGGATGGATTATATTGATCTTGAAGAGAAATTGAAAAATCCGCAAAATAAGGGAATTATTATTTGCAGTCCACATAATCCGGTAGGTCGCGTATGGACTGAAGATGAGTTGAGACAGTTAGTGGATCTTTGTAAGAAATACAATAAATGGATTATTTCTGACGAAATTCATTGTGATTTGACAAGAAAGGGCATGAAGCATCATCCACTTTTAACTGTGGCACCAGATTATAAAGATCAGATTATTGCATGTACTGCACCAAGCAAAACATTTAACTTGGCAGGAATGCAGATATCTAATATTGTGATTCCGAATAAAGAATATAAAGCAAAATTTGATTTTCTGTTAGACGATTGCTTTGGTTTGATGGCTGCACCCCTGGGAATTTCTGCAATGATTGCTGCATATACACACGGGGAAGAATGGCTTGATCAGGTTCGAGAGTATATTGATGAAAATATTGCTTATGTACATGATTTCCTTCAGAAAAATATGCCTGAAGTTACGATGTCAGATACACAGGGAACGTATTTAATATGGTTGGATTTCAGAGCATATTGCAATGATGAGAAAAAGCTGGAGAAGCTTATGCACGAGAGTGCGAAGGTTGCCTTGGATGAAGGTTATATTTTTGGAGATGAGGGAAAGGGCTTTGAAAGAATTAATATGGCCAGTCCAAGAAGTATGATTGTAGAATGTATGGAACGGATTCATAAAGCATTGAAACCAGAAGTGTAATTTACTGAATACAGAGGAGAAAGGGAGATTGGTATGGAAGTACTTACCAGCATTTTAAATTTTTTTGACACCGTTTTGTGGAGCAGCCCGTTAATTTATATTTCCATTTTTGTTGGACTTCTCTATACTGTTGGCTTAAAGGGATTTCAAATTCGATACGTAAAACAAATGGTGAATAGCGTTTTTGAAAAGAGTGCAGATAGTGAATCCTCCACATCATTTGAAGCATTTGCTTTGACGGTTGCGGCAAGAGTTGGAACGGGAAATATTGTAGGCGTTGCAACTGCAATTGCAGCAGGTGGCCCTGGTGCAGTATTCTGGATGTGGGTTATGGCAATTCTGGGAGCGGCAACATCTTTTGCAGAAAATACGTTAGCTCAGGTGTATAAAGAAAAGGTTGACGGAATGTATCGGGGCGGTACTTCATTTTTTGTAAAAAAGGGACTTGGCCTTGGATGGTTTGGAACCGTATTTGCATTTTGCAGCCTTTTGAATTGTGGCATTTTGCATACAACACAGCCGAACTCCATTGCTGATGCAATGTATAATGCTTTTGGTGTTCCACACTGGATTGTGGGAGTTACCATGGTAATTATAGCCGCAATTATCATTTCAGGTGGCTTAAAAAGTATTATTCGATTTACATCAAAGATTGTACCGATCATGTGCCTTCTGTACCTGGGAGTTACTTTAATTGTACTTGGCGTTAATATCACTAAAATTCCGGCAGTATTTGCGCTTATTTTTAAAAGTGCATTTGGTAAAGATGCAATTTTTGGTGGTATGGTGGGATCAGCAATTGCATATGGTATCAAGAGAGGTGTCTATTCAAGTGAAGCAGGTATGGGAACTACACCTCAAGCAGCAGCAATTGCGGGAGTATCTCACCCGGCAAAGGTTGGTTTGACACAGGCTTTATCCGTATATGTTGATACATTACTGGTTTGTACCGCAACAGCCTTAATGATTTTACTTGCCGGTACATATAATGTAACAGATGCGGCGGGGAGTGTATTGTATGAAGGTATTAGCGGAGTCAATGCTGGTGTTGGTTTTACACAGGGAGCACTGGATTCTGTAATTCATGGTTTCGGTTATCCAATGATAGCGGTTATGCTGGCATTATTTTCATTTACGACATTAGTAGGCTGCTTTAATATTTCTGAATCTGATTTGATTTATATGTTCAAGGGATATTCAAAAAGTAAGACTGCACAGATTTTGTTCAAAGTATGGTTTTTGATTCCAATCTTTATTGGCTGTATTTCAAGTACAGAATTTGCATGGTTGTGTGCGGATATTGGAACCGGAGCATCTTGCTGGGTTACACTAATTGCAGTGATTTTCCTGTTCCCAATTGTGAGGAAGGTCTGGAATGATTATGAAAAACAATTCAAGGATGGAAAGGATCCTATTTTCCGACCAGACAATTGCGGCATAAAAAATGCTGATCTCTGGAATGAAATAGCAGATGAATATGAAAAAAAACTAAAATAAGAAGACTACCGCATACCAAATTGGTATGCGGTAGCTTTTTTTAGGTTTTTTGAAAATAGCCATGTCCAGAAAAGAAAACGCAGCGGGTGTGATAGAGTGTAATGCATCAAAGGATTTCGTAAATAGTTTGATTTGTGATTGGTTTTGCGTTGTTTCCTTTTACGAAACAGGAATCTTTTCATCCGTTCATATGGACAATGCAGAGGCCGACTGTTTTATTGCAGAAAAGAAAAAATTTACGGGATGAAAAAAATCTGTAAAAGCAGACAGCAGTCTGACATAGGAGGAAGACTGTAAGAGGGATAGGTTTATACTTATAAGCAATACAGATAATGCTATAAGTAAAAAAGAACATATTTTTCGACTAAAAATTAACAAAACAAAATTCTGAAAAAATATTAAAAAAAGTGTTGACAAAAACTATATCATTTATTATAATAATCTACGTTGCTGAGGAACACAGCAAGCAACACAAACGAATGCGTCAGTAGCTCAGCTGGATAGAGCATACGGCTACGGACCGTAGTGTCGGGAGTTCGAATCTTCTCTGGCGCATGTAAAAAGCAGATTCTTTATGGATCTGCTTTTTTTGTGCTTGTGCGTTTATATGCAAACCTGTCAGCAATGGGGTTGCTGATCATGTAACAGAAAAATCTGCCAGTGGCAGATCAGGAAAGTGCAGTGAAAAAGGATCGATCAACAGAGGATGGAGAAAAGAATGACAAAATCAGTCTGGATGCTTCATGCAAAAAAAGCAGATTTTAATGGTCTGGCGGCAAGGTTCCATATCAGTCCTATTACCGCCCGGATCATCAGAAACCGGGATATTACGGATATAAAAGAATTTGACAAATACTTAAACGGAAGCCTGAAGGATCTGTATGATCCCCGGCTGCTCCCGGATATGGAAAAAGCTGTTTCTATATTAAAGGAAAAGATAGGAAGCGGCGCCAGGATACGGATCGTGGGAGATTATGATATTGACGGTGTGTGTTCTACCTGCATCCTTTATAAGGGGCTGAGCCGGGTAGGAGCGAAAGTTGATTATGTAATACCGGAGCGCATTAAGGATGGTTATGGTATTAATGAACATATTATTGAAAAAGCGGCTGCAGACGGCATTCATATGATACTTACCTGTGATAATGGCATTGCGGCCATTGATCAGATCGCAGAGGCAAAGAAGCTGGGAATGACAGTTGTGGTAACAGATCACCATGATATCCAGGCAGATGAGGTTTTAGGAGAGGAGATCGTGCCTCCTGCGGATGCCATTGTCAATCCTAAGAGAAAAGACAGTAAATATCCGTTTAGTGAGATCTGCGGCGCTATGGTGGCATATAGACTGATCCAGGTGCTTTTTGAAGAATACGGGATCGGCCGCCAGGAATGGCTGGATATGCTGGAGCTGGCGGCCATCGCTACAGTAGGCGATGTGATGAAGCTTAAGGATGAAAACCGTATTGTAGTAAAAGAAGGTCTTAAAAAGCTGGCAGATACAAAGATCCAGGGTCTTGTAAGTCTCATGGAGAAAAATACACTGGACCCGGAGCACATAAGCGCCTATCATATTGGTTTTGTGCTGGGACCATGCCTGAATGCCAGCGGGCGTTTAAAAACAGCCCAGATGGCTATGGAGCTGCTTCTGGCAGAAAATAAGGCCCAGGCAGATGAACTGGCAGATGAATTAAAGGCATTAAATGATGAACGAAAGGACATGACACAGGAAGGGACAGAGGCTGCCATCCTTCAGGTAGAAACAGAGCTTAAGGATGATAAGGTTCTGGTGATTTTCCTGCCGGACTGCCATGAGTCACTGGCAGGCATTGTAGCCGGCAGGATCCGTGAACGGTATAATAAGCCTGTATTTGTCCTTACAAGGGCAGAGGGCTGCGCAAAAGGCTCAGGACGATCTATAGAGGCATATCACATGTTCCGTGCCTTAGTGGAGGTAAAAGATCTTCTGTTAAAATTTGGTGGTCATCCCATGGCAGCGGGATTTTCGCTGGAAGAGGCCAATATAGAGGAATTTCGCAGACGGTTAAATGAAAATGCAAAAGAACGGCTTACAGAGGATGATTTTATCCCAAGAGTATGGATCGATGTTCCTATGCCTTTTGAATATATAACAGAGAGCCTGATACAGGAATTAGAACTTCTGGAGCCTTTTGGCCAGGGAAATGAAAAACCCCAGTTTGCTTTAAAATCCCTGAAAATACGAAGTGCCAGAGTATTTGGCCGCAACCGGAATGTAGTAAAATTATCCCTGATGAATGAACGGGGATTTTCCATGGATGGGGTAGTATTTACAGAAGGTGACTTATTTATGGAAGAAATGGGAAACAGCCGGAATATGGATATTATTTATTACCCCACAATAAATGAATATAATGGAAACCGAAGCCTTCAGATGGTGGTAAAAGACTGGAAGTTTCATTAAGGAGATGACTCTGGTATACATGCGCCACATGAACAGTAATGCTTTTAGTCAAAATTGGTTACAGTTCAGCCATGACATCTTCTTGTTTCCATATTCATGAAAACAAGAAGCTTGGTGGTTCCGCCATATGTTGATTTGGATGAGAAAGTGCTTATGCAAGCAAGCTTGCAACACATTCCCTCATTCAAACCAGCGCATGGCCGAACTGTGACCAAAATTGTGAAATGTATGTAAAGGGATACTTGCAATTTGCATAACTATGGGGTATAATCGCAGAAAACACCATATCTGGATAAATAAACTGACAAAATACTATAGGTATGGGTAAATACTGAAAGGAAGGTAGAATAATGGTAAATACAGTTATGGACTTTATCACTTCCTATGATAAGGAAGTAGGAGAAGCAATTCAGGCAGAGTGCGGCCGCCAGAGAAGAAATCTGGAGCTGATCGCCTCTGAAAACATTGTATCAGAACCTGTAATGATGGCTATGGGAACTGTACTGACTAACAAGTACGCAGAAGGTTATCCAGGCAAGCGTTATTACGGCGGCTGCCAGTATGTAGACGTACTGGAAACCATTGCCATTGAACGTGCAAAGAAGCTGTTTGGCTGCGATTATGCGAATGTACAGCCACACTCTGGTGCACAGGCAAATATGGCGGTATTTATTGCTATGTTAAAACCGGGAGATACGGTTATGGGTATGAACCTGGATCATGGCGGTCATCTGACACACGGGAGCCCTGTAAACTTCTCAGGACTGTATTTTAACATTGTTCCTTATGGAGTAGATGACGAAGGCTTTATTGATTATGATGAGCTGGAAAGAAAAGCAAAAGAAGCAAAGCCGAAGCTGATCGTGGCAGGTGCCAGCGCTTATGCAAGAACCATTGATTTTAAGCGTTTCCGTGAGATCGCTGATGAGGTAGGAGCTTACCTGATGGTAGATATGGCTCACATTGCCGGACTTGTAGCAGCAGGAGAGCATCCAAGCCCAATTCCGTATGCAGATGTTGTTACAACCACCACCCACAAGACTTTAAGAGGACCAAGAGGCGGTCTGATCTTAGCAAATAAAGAAGCAGCTGAGAAGTTCAATTTCAATAAAGCAATCTTCCCGGGAACCCAGGGTGGCCCATTGGAGCACGTGATCGCAGCAAAGGCAGTGTGCCTGGGTGAAGCATTAAAGCCTGAATTTAAGGAGTATGCACATCAGGTAGTATTAAATGCAAAAGCACTGGCAGATGCACTGCAGAAGCAGGGCTTTAAGATCCTTACAGGCGGCACAGACAACCATCTGATGCTGTTAGACCTGCGTGGTATGGATATCTCCGGTAAAGAGCTGCAGAACCGCTGTGACGAGGTATTTATCACCTTAAACAAGAACACAGTGCCTAACGATCCAAGAAGCCCGTTTGTAACTTCCGGCGTCCGCATCGGTACACCAGCTGTTACCACCAGAGGCTTAAAGGAAGAGGATATGCCAAAGATCGCAGAGTGCATCTGGCTGGCAGCTACTGACTTTGAGAATAAGAAAGAGTATATCAAGGCAGAGGTTACTAAGCTTTGCGATAAGTATCCGCTGTATGAGTAAAAAATACATAAACGGAATAGAAAACCCCAGGGAATAGCGGTCCCTGGGGTTTTCGTTTTGTTACTTATTGTGAATACCTGCAATCATTTATTCAGTAGATATTGTAGCATATGAAAAAAATGTTTTTCAAGATACTGCTTTTATGTATTTGAAATGCCTCAAATATTTTATTAAGCATTTTCAGCCTTCAGATTCTTCTGGGCCGTAGCCAGCATCAATTTAATACGGTTCAACTGGTTAACTTCACTGGCACCTGGATCGTAGTCTACAGCGATGATATTGGATTCTGGATAGCTCTTTCGAAGTTCCTTGATCACACCTTTTCCGACAATGTGGTTTGGCAGGCAGCCAAATGGCTGGGTGCAGATGATATTTTTAACACCGCTGTGGATCAGCTCCAGCATCTCGCCGGTCAAAAACCAGCCTTCGCCAGTCTGGTTTCCTAAGGATACAAAGCCCTTTGCCATTTCTGCAAGATCACGGATCTCAGATGGCGGTGTAAAATGTTTGCTGGCAGCCAGTTCTTTTCTTGCGGTCTTTCTGAAGAACTCTAACAGGGCGATACCTGCGTTGCAGAGTCTTGCAGTGGACTTCTTCATTCCAAGATGTTCAGCCTTGAAATTACTGTTGTAGAAGCAGTAAAGAAGAAAATCCAGCAGATCAGGCATTACAGCCTCTGCGCCTTCTGATTCCAGAAGCTCTACTACATGGTTGTTAGCCAGAGGAGAGAACTTAACAAGGATCTCGCCTACAATACCAACCTTCGGCTTCTTAATATCAAGACGATTCAGATTGTCAAAATCACGGATAATGCCGCGGATATTTCTGGCAAATTCCATCATGGCAGGCTGTCTCTTGGAAAGGGCCCTGATACAGATCTTTTTCCATTTCTCATGGAGTGCGTCTGCACTTCCCGGAACTGCCTCATATGGTCTGGTTGCATAAAGGACACGCATGAAAATGTCACCGTATACAATAGCCTGCATGGCTTTGGTCATCAGTGGCAGCGTAATAGAGAAACCAGGATTGGTCTCCATACCGTTTGCATTAACAGAAATAACCGGAACCTGGGGCATACCGGCTTTTTCAAGTGCCCGGCGGATAAATCCGATATAGTTGGAAGCACGGCAGCCGCCGCCGGTCTGGCTCATAAAGACTGCTGTGCGGTTCAGATCATATTTTCCGGATAACAGTGCGTCCATGATCTGACCAATAACGATCAGGGATGGGTAGCAGGCATCATTATTTACATACTGAAGACCTACATCTACGGCATTGCGGTTGTGATTCTGCAGGATTTCTATATTATAACCAAAGGCGCGGATGGCAGGCTCGATCAGGTCAAAATGGATCGGTGACATCTGGGGGCATAATAAGGTGTAATCCTTCTTCATTTCCCTGGTAAACATCACACGGTTGTAAGCGCTGGAAACTACTTTCCGTTCATAATGCTTCTGGTCACGTACACGCAGAGCTGCGATGAGAGAACGGATACGGATACGGGCAGCTCCCAGGTTATTTACCTCGTCAATCTTTAATACAGTATAGATCTTTCCTGACTTAGTTAAGATCTCAGCAACCTGGTCAGTAGTAACAGCGTCCAGACCGCAGCCAAAGGAATTTAACTGGATCAGATCCAGGTCATCTCTGGTTTTTACAAAGCTTGCAGCTTCATAAAGACGGGAATGGTACATCCACTGGTCGGTGACAACTAAAGGCCGCTCCACTTTACCCATATGGGAAACAGAGTCTTCTGTCAGCACGGCAAAACCATAGGAAGCGATCAGGTCCGGGATACCGTGGTGAATCTCCGGGTCTACATGGTAAGGTCTTCCGGCCAGTACAATGCCCCGCTTTCCGTGTTCTTTCATCCAGGAAAGAGTTTCTTCCCCTTTTTTCTCCATATCAGAACGGGATGCCAGCAGTTCTTCCCAGCCAGCGTGGGCTGCCATACGGATCTCAGCTTCCGGGATCTGGAATTTTTTTCCAAATTCCCGTACCAGACCGTCTGTTAAGATCTTTTCATTTGTAAATGCCATGAATGGGTTCATGAAATCTACATGCTCTGTTTCTAATTCTTCTACGTTATTTTTAATGTTTTCCGCATAAGAAGTAACCATTGGACAGTTGTAATGGTTTCCTGCCTCCGGGCTTTCATTTCGCTCATAAGGGATACATGGGTAGAAGATGAACTTCACGCCCTGGTGTATGAGCCATGAAATATGGCCGTGTACCAGCTTGGCCGGATAACACTCAGACTCACTTGGAATGGACTCAATGCCCAGTTCGTAGATCTGTCTGGTAGACTGTGGGGAAAGTGTTACATGGTAGCGTAGCTTTTTAAAGAAAACAGCCCAGAATGGGAAGTTTTCATACATATTTAAAACTCTCGGGATACCAACCACGCCACGGTCTGATTTATCTAAAGGCAGCGGTTCATAGTCGAACATTCTGTGATATTTGTAGCCAAACAGGTTGGGGATCTCTTTTTTTGCTTTTGCAAGTCCAAGACCACGCTCGCAGCGGTTCCCGGAAATATAGTGGCGTCCGCTTCCGAACTGGTTGATGGTTAAAACGCAATGGTTATTGCAGCCTTTGCACCTGGTCATAGAGGTGGTGTACTGCAGTCCGATGATCTTATCCAGAGGCAGCATGGTGGTCTCTTTTTCACCGGCCATGTGGAAACGTTCTTTTGCGATCAGTGCTGCGCCGAAAGCTCCCATGATACCGGCAATGTCCGGGCGGACTGCACGGCAGCCAGAGATCTTCTCAAAGCTGCGAAGAACGGCGTCATTATAGAAGGTACCGCCCTGCACAACTACATGTTTTCCAAGATCAGAGGCGTTGGTGATCTTGATCACCTTAAATAAAGCATTTTTAATAACAGAGTAAGCCAGACCTGCGGAAATATCAGCAACAGTTGCGCCCTCTTTCTGTGCCTGTTTTACTTTGGAGTTCATAAATACAGTACAGCGGGTACCAAGATCTGTAGGATTTTTTGCAAATAATGCTTCTTTTGCGAAATCTTTTACGCTGTAATTTAAGCTTTTTGCGAAAGTTTCAATAAAAGAACCACATCCTGAGGAACATGCCTCATTTAACTGTACGCTGTCTACAGTTCCGTCTTTGATCTTAATGCACTTCATATCCTGTCCGCCTATGTCCAGGATACAGTCAACTTCCGGCTCAAAGAAAGCAGCTGCATAATAGTGGGAAATGGTCTCAACTTCTCCTTCATCTAACATAAGAGCAGCCTTTAAAAGGGCTTCCCCGTATCCGGTAGAGCAGGAGTAAGCAATATGGGCTGTTTTAGGAAGCTGTTCTTTGATCTCTGTTACTGCACGGATGGCAGTTGCTAAAGGACTACCATTATTATTATCATAAAAACGGTATAATAAAGTGCCGTCTTCTCCCACCAGAGCTGCTTTGGTAGTGGTAGAACCGGCATCAATGCCCAGATAGCAGTTTCCTTTGTAAGAAGAAAGGTCGCCGGAGCGCACATGGTTGTGACCGTGATCTTCGGTAAAAGCATCATATTCTGCCTGATCCTTAAACAGGGGATCCATACGCTTTACTTCAAAATCCATTTTAATGCCATTGGAAAGGGTGTTGATCATGTGGGTAATAGCTACCGGTTTCTGCCCTTCCTTTGGGTTCATGGCAGCGCCTACAGCTGCAAACAGATGGGAGTGATCCGGTGCAATGGTCTGTTCCGGAGTCAGGTGCAGTGTGCGCACAAAGGCTTTTCTCAGTTCAGGAAGGAAATGTAAAGGTCCGCCTAAAAAGGCAACATTTCCCCGGATAGGTTTACCACAGGCAAGACCACTGATGGTCTGGTTTACTACTGCCTGGAAAATAGAGGCAGCCAGATCTTCCCTGGTAGCGCCGTCATTGATCAGCGGTTGTATATCAGATTTTGCGAAAACGCCGCAGCGGGCTGCGATAGGATAGATAGCCTTGTAATCTTTGGCATATGTATTCAGTCCGGCAGCATCAGTTTGTAAAAGAGATGCCATCTGGTCAATAAAAGATCCGGTTCCTCCTGCACAGATACCGTTCATGCGCTGGTCGATGCCGCCTGTAAAGTAAATGATCTTGGCATCTTCGCCGCCTAACTCAATGGCCACGTCGGTCTGTGGTGCGTAGTCCTGGAGAGCAGAAGCAACTGCCACAACTTCCTGGACAAAAGGAACTTGTAAGTGAGATGAAAGTGTAAGGCCGCCGGAGCCGGTGATCACCGGGATAATATCAATGGGGCCGGTCTGGTTTAAGGCTTTCTTTAAAAGTCCAGCCAGAGTTTCCTGAATATTGGCATAATGACGCTCATAATCGGAGAATATAATATGAAGATCCTGATCCAGTAATGCAACTTTGACAGTTGTTGAACCGATATCGATCCCCAGGGTGTAATAAGTTGTAGTCTGATCCATAGTATACGGGGATACCCCTTACCTCCTTTGTAACTTAATGTTCTCCCAACATCTTGCTTATTAGAACATCATGTCTCTTGTTGCGTTTTCGGGATCAAAGCCCAAAAAAGCACATTACAGTCTAACACAATCCCATCGGATTAGCAATTGTTAAAGGGGGTTAAGAAAATGTAAAGAAAATGAAAAAATTTGAAACGATTTGACAAAAACAGGGTCAGTTACTATAATGTAGAATGAAAATTCAAAATGGGGGAGATTTCGCATGATACGGATTTTCAAGACAGAAGATGGCGCTATGCATGAAAAAGAAGAGATGGAGCCAGGCTCATGGATCGCCCTGACCAATCCTACCGCTTCGGAGATCTTAGAGATCGCTGATGCGTGCCAGATCGATCCGGACCATCTGAAGGCACCTCTGGATGAGGAAGAGCGCTCACGTATAGAGGCAGAAGATGAATATACGCTGATACTGGTGGATATTCCTTCTATAGAAGAGAGAAACGGGAAAGACTGGTTTGTGACCATTCCTATGGCGATCATTACGACCAAGGATATGCTTATAACCGTCTGCCTGGAGGAGACCCCTGTCCTTACCGCCTTTATGGACGGAAGAGTCAGGGACTTCCACACATTTATGAAAACAAGGTTTATCTTACAGATCCTTTATAAAAATGCCACCCAGTATCTGCAGTACCTGCGTATTATTGATAAAAAGAGTGAAGTCATTGAAAATAAGCTTCACCAGTCCCAGAAAAATGAGGAACTGATCGAACTGTTAGAGCTTCAAAAATCGCTGGTGTACTTTACCACTTCCCTTCGTTCCAATGAAGTAGTGCTGGAGAAGTTATTAAGGATTGATAAGATCAAGAAGTATCCGGAAGATACAGATCTTCTGGAAGATGTAATCGTTGAGAATAAGCAGGCTATGGAGATGACCAGTATTTACAATGGCATCTTAAGCGGTACTATGGATACCTTTGCCTCTGTTATTTCTAACAATTTAAATATTGTTATGAAATTTTTGGCAACTGTTACCATTGTTATGTCTATTCCTACCATGATCGCAAGCTTTTATGGTATGAACGTAAGAGCCAGCGGAATGCCTTTTGCAGAAAGTCCATATGGTTTCGGCATCGTGCTTTTCTTTACTTTGTTATTGACTTTGATCGTTGCTTATATATTTAATAAGAAAGATCTGTTTTAAAGTAAGTTGAAATATAATGTCCTCTCGGAGTCTTTCCTGTACCTGCCTTTGTGGCCGATTTTCCGCCAGTCGCACCCGAATTTCATCACCGTACGCACCGCGTACGCCTCAGAAATTTGGGCACAACTAACAAAAAATCTTCTCACAAAATCAGGCACAGAAAGATTCCGGGAGAACATATAAAAAAAGGAGTTTTTAAATGGAAAAATTTTCCAATAACTGGAAACGGCGGAGAGGAAATTTCATGGGAGGCAGAAGTATCATTGATATTGTGTGTGCCCTGGAGATCCTTGGAGTGGTTCTTTTTCTGACAGCACCGCAGTTTGTGATGAACTATCTGATCTTAAATCCTGCGGCTATCCTTCACGGCCAGATCTGGCGTATTGTTACATTTTTAGTGTACCCACCTGCCATTACAGGTTCTGATGCCATTATGTTTGTGCTGATGAATGCTCTGGGCATTTATTGTATCCGTGCTTTTGGTATGATCGTAGAACAGGTATGGGGAAAATTCCGCTTTAACTGCTATATTATTGGAGGCGTGCTACTGCATTCTGCTGCTGCTATTGGTATTTACCTGGTAACAGGACTTTCGCTGCCCCTGTTTCCAACTTATTTAGTTTATTCTTTCTTCTTTGTATTTGCCCTGATGTTCCCGGATATGCAGGTACTGTTTATGATGGTACTTCCATTAAAAGCAAGCTGGATCGCAGTGGCAGAGGCAGGAATTTATATTTATTCCTTTATTACAGGCGGACTGATCGAAAAGATTGAGATCGTTATAAGCCTGATCCTCATCGGTATCTTCTTTGGATGGATGACCTTTGCAGGTCCTTCCGGTTTTAAGCAGAAGAAACGATCCCAGGAGTTCCAGAAGACTACCCAGAAAATGAAGGTGGTAAAAAGAGGGCATAAATGTGCAGTCTGCGGACGCACAGATAAAGACAGTCCTGGTATGGAATTCCGTTATTGTTCTAAATGTGAAGGCAATTATGAATATTGCATGGATCATTTGTATACACACAAGCATGTCAAAAAAGAGGATGCTGATAACAATAATGTAGATAATTAATGTGAACAGCATACTCTGCGCTCCCATACTGCAGATCCCCACTTGCCCTGGGATTTTTTATCTTTGTTTCAGGGGCATAAAAAGGCAGTAGAAGAGCGGATATACTATTAACCCCAATAACATTTATTTATGGAGGAATTTGAAAACATGAAGAAAACTAAAATCGTCTGCACTATGGGCCCCAACACAAATGACAAGAACATTATGCTGGAACTGGCTAAAAATGGAATGGACGTAGCTCGTTTTAACTTCTCCCACGGTGATTATGCAGAGCATCAGAGCCGTCTGGAAATCTTAAAAGAAGTAAGAAAGGAACTGGACCGGCCGGTAGCAGCTCTTCTTGATACAAAGGGACCGGAGATCCGTACCGGTGTATTAAAAGATGGAAAAAAAGTTTCTTTAAAGGAAGGACAGACCTTTACTTTAACTACCAGAGAGATCATTGGTGATGAGACTATTACCCATATAAACTACTCTGGCCTGAATGAGGACGTTGCAGCCGGAAATAAGATCCTGATCGATGACGGTCTGATCGAGCTGGAAGTGGAAAAGGTAGAAGGTACAGAGATTGTTTGTACTGTTATCAATGGTGGTGAGTTAGGTGAGAAAAAGGGTGTAAATGTTCCTAATGTAAAGATCAAGCTTCCGGCGCTGACTGAAAAAGATAAAGAAGATATCCGTTTTGGCATCAAACAGGGCTTTGATTTTATTGCAGCTTCTTTTGTCCGTACTGCTGACTGTATCCGTGAGATCAAGTCTATGCTGGATTCTGAAGGTTCTGCCATCAAAGTCATCGCTAAGATTGAAAATGCAGAAGGTATTGATAATTTAGATGAGATCATTGCAGTTGCAGACGGCATTATGGTAGCAAGAGGTGATATGGGTGTTGAGATCCCGGCACAGGAAGTTCCACATATCCAGAAGGAGATCATCCGCAAGTGCAACGAGGCATGCAAGACTGTTATCACTGCAACCCAGATGTTAGACTCCATGATCCGCAATCCAAGACCTACCAGAGCAGAGGTTACGGACGTTGCCAATGCTGTTTATGATGGTACTGATGCAGTGATGCTTTCAGGTGAAACTGCTATGGGTAAATATCCGGTTGACGCATTAAAAATGATGGTATCTATTGTTGAAGAGACCGAAGCTTACCTGGATTACAGCGCATATCGCCGCCGTAAAGTAACAGAGGAGAATATGAAGAACATCTCCAATGCAGTCTGCGCAGCTTCTGTTTCTACTGCACATGATATTGGCGCTGATTATATTATCGCCCCAAGTATCACAGGATTTACATCTATGATGCTTTCCAAGTGGAGACCGGCAGCACGTATCATTGGTATGTCCCCAAGCACTACTACTGTCCGTCAGATGATGCTTCAGTGGGGTGTAACACCTATATGGTCCCGTCGTGCAGAGAGTACGGATGAGCTGATTGAAAACTCTTTAGAAGAGTTAAAGAGCGGCAATGTGATCAAATCTGGTGATCTGGCCGTTATTACCGCAGGCATTGTTACCTATGCAAGACGTCACGAGGCAGCAGCAGCTACCAATATCATGCGTGTGGTAAGTGTGGACTAGTGCAATCAGTACAGTTATTTACCAAATGATGTGCTGGTAAGCTGGTCTGCATCAGATTTTTTACCTTTTAACTTTGATATCAACAAAATAATACTGGACAAGGAAGTCTGCCTGGGAGTACAATTATCCGCAAAGGAAATGGTACTCCCTTACAGGCTTTTTTATATATCAGGATTTTCTGATAAATATACAAAAGTTTTGCATAAATTACCATTGTGCAAAGCAAAGATCCCCCGCAGGGAAAGGAGACAAGATTATGGAAAAGAAACCGTTTGTTACACTGGCGCAGGTAGAAGAAATCGCCAAGACCTATCCAACCCCCTTTTATCTGTATGATGAAAAAGGTATCCGCGAAAATGTAAAACGTCTGAAACAGGCATTTGCCTGGAATAAGGGATACAAAGAATATTTTGCAGTAAAAGCAACCCCAAATCCATTTATTTTAAAGATCCTGCAGGAATATGGCTGCGGTACAGACTGCTCTTCCTTAACAGAGTTAATGATGTCAAAGGCCTGCGGTTTTTCCGGTTCTGACGTAATGTTTTCCTCTAATGATACTCCACCTGAGGAATTTGCTTATGCAAATGAAATGGGCGGGATCATCAATCTGGATGATATTACCCATATCCAGTGTCTGGAAGATACATTAGGTTTTATTCCGGAAACCATCAGCTGTCGTTTTAATCCAGGTGGCGTATTTAAGATCAGCAATGACATTATGGACAACCCGGGAGATGCAAAGTATGGTATGACTACGGAGCAGATTTTTGAAGCATTTAAGATCTTAAAATCCAAAGGGGCAAAGCATTTTGGTATCCATGCTTTTCTGGCAAGTAATACAGTTACCAATGAGTATTATCCAATGCTTGCAAAGATCCTTTTTGAGCTGGCTGTTAAATTAAAAGAAGAAACCGGTGCCCATATCAGCTTTATCAATTTGTCAGGTGGTATCGGTATCCCTTATCGTCCGGATCAGGAGCCGAATGACATTATGGCTATTGGTGAAGGTGTACGCAAGGTTTATGAGGAGGTTTTAGTTCCGGCCGGAATGGATGATGTAGCTCTCTGCACAGAGCTTGGACGTTTTATGTTAGGACCTTACGGATGCTTGGTTACTAAGGCAATCCACGAAAAGCATACTCACAAGGAGTATATTGGTGTAGATTCCTGTGCAGTAAACCTGATGCGCCCGGCTATGTACGGTGCTTATCATCATATTACTGTTCTTGGAAAAGAAGATGCGCCTTGCGACCATAAATATGATATTACAGGTTCTCTTTGCGAGAATAATGATAAATTTGCTATTGACCGTATGCTTCCTGAAATCAAAAAGGGTGATTTTTTAGTGATCCATGATGCAGGTGCCCATGGTTTTGCAATGGGTTATAATTATAACGGCAAGTTAAAATCAGCAGAACTTTTATTAAAGGAAGATGGTTCTGTCCAGATGATCCGCCGCGCAGAAACTCCAAAGGATTACTTTGCAACCTTTGATTTTTGTGGTATCATGGATGGGTATGATAAATAGAAATCACATATAGAGAGAATTTTGGCCCGTCCGCGTATGCGGGCGGGTATGTGCGTTAAAATGGTTTAAATAATATGGCAATTATAGCAGGAGGCAAAAATATGGCAAAAATCGGTTTCATTGGAATGGGAAATATGGGATCTGCTATTTTAAACGGACTTTTACGGGTATATAAGCCGGAAGATTTATTATTTACAGCAGCCCACAAAGAAAAAATGGAGGCTGTAACAGCAAAGACCGGAGTGCCCCATGCAGTATCCAATGCAGAGTGTGTAAAAAAGTCTGAATACGTGATCCTGGCGGTAAAACCACAATATTTTGAGACAGTATTTGAGGAGATCCGTCCAGTATTAAAGGAAGATCAGATCGTTATCTCACTGGCACCTGGACAGACCATTGCAAGCCTTACAGAACGTTTAGACGGAAAGGTGCGTATAGTGCGTACCATGCCAAATACACCGGCACTGTTAGGTGAAGGCATGACAGGTATGGCATATGAGGAGTCCCGTTACAATGAAGAGGAAAAGGCAGTGCTTTGTGGTATTTTTGAGGCCTGCGGACGTCTGGAAGTGGTAGATGAGCGGATGATGGATGCAGTTGGCTGTGTCAGCGGCTGTTCACCGGCTTATGTATATATGTTTATTGAAGCATTGGCAGACGGAGCTGTAAAATATGGACTTCCAAGAGCCAAGGCATACCAGATGGCAGCCCAGACAGTTCTCGGAAGCGCAAAAATGGTACTGGAAACAGGAAAGCATCCGGGTCAGTTAAAGGACGAGGTATGCTCACCTGGAGGTACTACCATTGCCGGTGTATCTGCACTGGAAGAGTGGGGCTTTAGGAATGCTGTGATCAAGGCAGAAGATGCCAGCTATGAAATGGGTAAGAAAATGTAAATGCATGCTGCACATCACCTGAAGCCGCTTTTGCAGCGGATGCAATGCTAATGCCTGTGAAAACCGGACATAACTGCCCAAAAATCTTTTGCAAGATCAGGTACAAAAAGATTCAGGGAGTACATATCATATAAAAGGAGAAGAGAAGAACTATGGGAAAAGTAGAAAATGAAGGAATGCCGGTGGTACGTCTGGACCGCCAGTTAAAATACCAGGGAAATATCCTGAAAATGTATGAAGATACAGTTCTGGCAAATGGCCATGAGGCTCATTGGGATTTTATCCATCACGATGGCGCAGCTGCAGTCCTGCCGGTGGATGCAGATGGGAAGATCCTTATGGTACGCCAGTACCGCAATGCCTTAAACCGCTATACACTGGAGATTCCTGCAGGAAAGCTGGATGCCCCGGATGAGCCAAAGATCGAATGCGCTTACAGAGAACTGGAAGAGGAAACTGGTTTTCGTACTGAAAAGCTGGAATATCTGATGAGCGTAAATACTACGGTTGCATTCTGTGATGAAGCTATTGATATTTTTGTAGCCCACAACCTGATCCCGTCTCACCAGCATCTGGATGAAGATGAGGTCATTGAAGTGGAAGCATGGGAATTAAAAGATCTGGAAGAGATGATCTATACCGGAAAGATCACAGACGGCAAAACAATAGCGGCACTGATGGCTTATGGCCGTAAATACCGCTCTGTAGACAAAAAAGATGAACTGGTATAACAGAAGGATTAAAGAAACGGGGCTGGCTTAAAAAGTCAGCCTCATTTGATACCATACCACATTTCCGTGAACGGACTGGGAAACGCCCTCGTTTACAAAACCGAATTTTGCATAGTAATGGATCAGCTTGTCCTTGCAGGTAAGTACCAGACCTTTACGTCCCTGTTTTCTGGCATCTTCAATAGCAGCTTTGATCAGTTCACCTGCATAGCCTTTTTTGCGGCAGGAAGGAATGGTATTTACACCAAAGATCATCTGCCATGCACCATTTTCATTGTGCAGTTCTCCTTTTTCGTACATTTCATCAGTCAGATCGGCCTGGTCTGTTACCATGCCGTCTACAAAGGCGATCAGCTTGTCATTTTCATCAAACATCAGCCAGAAATGGTCTGCATAATAAGCCAGGCGGTTTTCAAAGTCTTTTTTTGTGGCTGCCTCCGCAGCTGGAAAACATTCTGCTTCTACGGCAGCTAATGCGTCTAAGTCATTTAAAGTTGCAGTTCTGATTTTCATAATACTTTATTCCTCCGTTGTATTTAATGTCCTCTCGAGTCTTTTCTACACCGGTTTTTGTGGCCGGTTTTCTGCCAGCAGATATTTGTCAATGGCTTCTGCACAGCCGTTATGATCGCAGTCAGCTACTATCACATCAGCCAGAGCTTTGATCGGTTCTGTTGCATTTCCCATGGCAATTGACAGACCGGCTGTTTTTAACGCCATAGTATCATTATCTGCATCACCTACAGCAATGGTCTGTTCTAATGGCAGTCCCAGATGTTCGCACAGTTTCTTTAGCCCTACGCCTTTGTCGATCCCTTTTGCGGAACACTCCAGGGAAGTAGACTCTGCCAGTGCCAGTGCAGTTTCAAGCCCGGCAGCCTTGATACGTTCTACCGTGCGTGCCCGTGAGTATTCATCTTTGTGATAAAGGTTCAGCTTCAGCACGGGAAAGGGTTCCTGGCAGAAAGAATTGTAAATGTTTTCCAGTTTGTCTGTGATCTTATCAAACATGGTCTGATAAATGCCCATATGAAAATCGGCCATATGGGACTGCTGGTCCCTCTGTACAATAGAACGTTCTGAAAGAACATGGATCATGGCCTCTTCTTCCAGGGCAAATTCCATTAATTTTTTTACGATTCCAGGATCAAGAGCCTGGGAATAAAGGGTTTTCTTTTCTTTCAGGTCGTAAACACAGGCACCACTGACACAATCCAGATATCGCAGGCCAGGTATTATTTCTGTAAAAGCATTTAGCTCTGCAAGATTACGGCCTGTACATAAGATAACCGTTTTTCCGGCATCGCCTGCCCGTTTGATTGCATTTAAAGTCTCAGGAGAGATCTGTTTATCTGAATTTAACAGGGTTCCGTCCATGTCAAAAGCGATCAGCTGATAGTTGTTCATAGTAAATCCTCCGAATATATAAGATGTACTCCCGGAGCCTTTCCAGCACTTGCTTTTGCGGCCGGTTTTATGCCAGTTGCACCTGGATTTCAGAGGCGGACGCAACGCCAACGCCTCTGAAATCTGGGAACAACTGACAAAAAATCTTCTCACAAGATCGAGTACAGAGGATTCTGGGTGAACGTTAAGATGCCGAGAGTACACTAAAATCTAGTATAATCCACAATAATTATCCGCCCCTTTCACTTGTCTAAATTTCCATCTGCCGCGTCAGCTTCAATCGACGATGCTACCGGCATCGCCTCATTCAGCTTCCTTGCACATGAAAATTTATCCTGCGTGTAATGGATCGGTAATTATCGTGGATTATACTAGTATACCATATTTCCGGTCAGTGTACAAAAAATCATGCACGGACAGAAAAAAACATATAACTGATATATAGAAATAAGTTGAAAGTGCAGCGGCACAGAAAGGGAAGCAGATGCCTGAAATTTCATTTAAAAGATTTACGGGCAGACATTTTCTGCTTTTGTGTTTTTGGCTTGGAATGGCCGGGGCGTCTGTTGTGGTGTGGTGGCGCGGGGCAGAAATTTTATCTTATAAAAATACATGGCCGGATACAGCTTCTTTTGCTGGGGCTTTTTTTGCTGTGATAAAACAACGCTTTTTCCAGTTGGGCGCCGGGTGGCTCTGCAGCCTTACAGTCTATAGTTTCTGGCTGTTTGGGATTTTTACATGCTTCTGGTCTTTTTGCCTTGGAATGGGGATCGCCAGTTTTACGGCAGAAAAAGGTTTTTTAGGTCTGCCTATCTTTTTACGGTCTGTTTTGCCTCAGGGAATCTTCTATCTGGTAGTCTGGTATGTTCTTTCATGCTGGTCTGTAAGCAGACAGAAACGGCTACGGCTGCCGGCAGTTATTTTCTTAATGCTGCTTACAGTCTGTGGAGCTGCTGTGGAGGCATATTTTTACTGATTTTTTTCAATTTGAAACGCAGAATACACAAAAACTATTTAAAAATGCAGGAAAATCAACTATACTGTAAAAACGGAGTAAAAGTAGAAAGAGAGCAGCTGCAGGGATATGGGGTGTTTGGGTACAGAAAAAGAAAAACTGCGCTGTGTACCGGGGGAACAAGATGATAGATGAGATAAACAGCTTCATAACCTATCTTCAGGAAGTGAAGCATACAGCGAAAAATACGGAAGTGTCTTATCACCGGGATCTGGTCCAGATGGCGGGATTTATGGAGAAAATGGGGATCACCCATGTGGAGAAGGTGACAAAGACCAGTTTAAATTCTTACATCCTTTATCTGGAAAAAGAAGGAAAAGCAGCATCCACCATTTCCAGGGAACTGGCTTCCATTAAGGCATTTTTTAACTATCTTTTCAAAGAGAGAAAAATAAACAGGGATCCGGCAGAATTTTTACGGGCACCGAAGATTGAACGCAGGATACCGGTAATACTGACAAAAGAGGAAATACAGGCCCTTTTAGCCCAGCCGGGAAATGCGTCAGTTAAAGAAATGCGTGATAAAGCCATGCTGGAATTGTTGTATGCAACGGGAGTCCGTGTATCCGAACTGATCAGCCTGAAATTAGAAGATGTGAATATGCAGATCGGATATATTACCTGTCATGACGGCACCAGGGAGCGGATGATCCCTTTTGGAAAAGGGGCAAAACAGGCGCTGAGGGTCTATTTGGATGAGGCTAGGGGTTCTCTTTTAAAGGGGCGGACCTGTGAATGGCTGTTTACCAACTGCAACGGTCAGCCTATGAGCCGTCAGGGTTTCTGGAAGCTGATCAAATTTTACGGGGAAAAAGCGGGGATCAAGACAGATATCACACCTCATACCCTGCGCCATTCCTTTGCGGCCCACCTTATGGTTGGCGGCGCGGATATCCATGCAGTCCAGGCCATGTTAGGGCATGGAGATACCGGCGCCTCCCAGATGTACGCAGTATATTCAGCGGCTACAGCTGCCCGGTCAGGTAGGTAAAAATATCATGAGCATAGTGAGAGTTTTTCTCACGATCTGCCCATAAGGTTTCATCATCATAAAGAATATAGGAGAAAGAGGACTTATGATCTTCCTTAAAAGATGGTTCCCACAAAGAACTGAACTGAGGTAAGAACAAGCCCTCTTTTTTGCAGTAACAGTTTTTGGCAGTAGCTTTTTTCCGGGCAGAACGGTCTACATATTCCCCAATGCTTTTATGGATCGCTGTATCTTCCAAAGGCAGATAATAATAATTCTGATAATCCGGATAAAAATATTTCAAGGTGCCTTCATACAGGTTTAAATTGCAGGCAAGATAGCTGTCATGAAGTTCCAGGCTTAATGGATTTAAGGTGTATTCCAGGGGAATGGGAATACTGTAGGGACTTTCCCATAAAAGATTGACAAAAGGGTGGGAATATCCGGCTTCATCTGTGTAGGAATACAGTTTGTGGCTGCAAAGGGTAAAATCCGACTCAAACAGGTCTGCATAATTTAAGATGGGAAGGATAGAAGGCATTCCACGCAGGTCATCTGTATTGTGCAGTATCAGCAGGTCAAAGAGGGATTTTTCGTGGGTATGCAGATAGTCGCGGTAGACTTCGATCAGCTGTCCGCCATTGTATTTATCCTCCCTATGTACCCCTAAAAACTGTTCAATGGACTTTTGTTTCATATTTTCCAGTTTTAACAGCTTTCTGTAAGGCTTTATTTTCTTGAAAATATCAATACTGGCCAGGTCATTAAAATTGTAGTCAAGGCCCAGACGTTCACAGCATTTTAAAAGATAGGGGATATCAAAACGGTCTCCATTAAAATGGATCAGGATCTTAAATCGTTTTAAAAATTCAAAAAAGGAGTCTAAAAGCTCTTTTTCTGCCTGTCTGGTATCAGCAAACCACTGGATCAGCTTCCAGCCAAAGCCGTCAAAATAGGTACATCCAATGAGATAAAGCTGGGAAGTTTCACCGGAAAAACCGGTGGTCTCTATATCAAAAAATAAAATATCTTTTAAGGGCCCGATGCGGTCTAAGGGATAGGTGTCTGGAAAGTCAATGGGATGTTTAATGGTGATCATAAAAATCCTTTCTGGTTCCTTCTGTCAGATTCCGGGTTGGAAAACAGAAACCGTCCTTAGTTTAGCTGATTTTTAAAATAATTGCAAGAACGCCATGCTGTTACTGTAACTTTGCATCGAATATTTGTTCGGTATCCTGCTTGCATTGAAGCGGGGTCTATGTTATGATTGATAAATAAGATGATGTAAGTGTCAAAAGTATAAATTGCGTTTGTGCTCGCACAAATAAGCAATTTATACTTATTGACACGCCGAACACCGAAAACGAAATAAAATGGTGTGAACACGCCATTTTATGGGAGTTTGAGGTGTTCGAGGATTGCGGGAATTGCATAGCAATGGAGCAATCCGGTTACATCAGTGAGTGGCAAAATTTACTTTTGACACTCACATCATAAGATGAAGTATCGCTTTTATGCGGTACCAGATAAAAGGAATATAGAACAGATGATTTCATATATAAAAGGAGCCCTTGGGGCAGTAGAAGATGATGTGATCGTAGTAGAGACAGGAGGCATCGGTCTGGCAGTCCATGTACCTCTTTCTCTTTTAGAAGAACTTCCGCCATTAGGGGAAGAGGTGACTGTTTATACCTATTTCCAGGTGCGGGAAGATGCTATGACTTTATATGGTTTTTTGCACAGACAGGACAGGGAAATGTTTAAACAGCTGCTAGGGGTGAATGGGATCGGTCCCAAAGGAGCCCTTGGCATCCTTTCAGTCATGCGGCCGGATGATCTGCGTATCGCCATTGTCGGCGGGGATGCCAAAGCCATTTCCAGGGCACCGGGGATCGGGGCAAAGACTGCCCAGAGACTGATCTTAGATCTTAAGGATAAGGTAGATTTAGAAGAAGTGATGATGGCTTCCTTTGGAGGCGGAAAGGAAGCTGCTTCCGATACAGGTACAGGTGCATCTGTGGCAGGTATGGCGGCATCGGCAAAAGAGGCAGTGGCAGCGTTAATAGCTCTCGGCTACACCAATATGGAAGCTTCCAGGGCAGTAAAGAAAGTGGAGATCACAGAAAATATGAGCGTAGAGGACATTTTAAAGGCTTCGCTGAAGCATTTGAGTTTTCTGTGATCTTTAGCAGAGCATCATATAGTTTGAGGTATATATGGAACGGAGAATTATAACAACAGAGGCAACAGAAGAGGATGTGCGGATCGAGACTACCCTGCGTCCCCAGTGCCTCAGCGATTATGTGGGGCAGGAAAAGATCAAGTCTACCCTGAAAATATACATAGAAGCGGCAAAAAGCAGAGGGGAAGCCTTGGACCATGTGCTGTTTTATGGCCCGCCCGGGCTTGGAAAGACGACTCTTTCAGGCATCATTGCCAATGAGATGGGGAGCAGGCTGAAAGTGACCAGTGGACCGGCTATTGAAAAGCCGGGAGAAATGGCAGCTATTTTAAACAATCTTCAGGAGGGGGATGTCCTTTTCGTAGATGAGATCCACCGGTTAAACCGTCAGGTGGAAGAAGTCCTCTATCCGGCTATGGAAGATTTTGCCATTGATATCATGCTGGGAAAAGAGTCCAGTGCAAGGTCCATTCGTCTGGAACTGCCTCATTTTACACTGGTGGGGGCAACTACCAGGGCGGGACTGCTGTCAGCTCCTTTAAGAGACCGTTTTGGTGTAGTCCAGAGAATGGAATTTTATACACCTGAGGAGCTTCGCACGATTATCTTACATTCAGCAGCGATCCTGGGAGTGGAAATAGAACCGGAAGGAGCTATTGAACTGGCCAAGCGTTCCAGAGGAACCCCAAGACTGGCAAACCGCCTTTTAAAGAGGGTGCGGGATTTTGCCCAGGTAAAATATGATGGTGTGATCACAAAAGAAGTAGCAGATTTTGCACTGGATATTATGGATGTGGACAAAATGGGACTGGATCAGAATGACAGGAATATCCTTTTAATGATCATTGAAAAATTTTCCGGCGGTCCGGTGGGACTTGATACGTTAGCAGCAGCTTTGGGAGAAGATGCAGGAACTCTGGAAGACGTATATGAGCCTTATCTTTTAATGAACGGCCTGATCAACAGAACGCCCCGGGGAAGAATGGCTACGGAGAACGCATATCGTCATTTGGGCTTGGAAATGAAGTGAAAATGTGGTATCCTTTTAACGAACTGAAAAGATGAATGTTGCCAGTACAGCTTATGGACAGCAACATATAAATGTGCTTTATAGTCAGGAGAAATAGCAGAATGGATACAAAGAATTATACACAGGTTTTAATTGACGGGAAAATATATACTTTAGGCGGAACGGAAGATGAAGCATATCTTCAGAAAGCGGCCAGCTATGTAAATGAAAAAATAGCCACTATGTATGCAATCCCTGGTTTTAGCAAACAGAGCGCCGATTATCAGCAGCTGATGCTTTTATTAAACATCGCAGATGATTATTTTAAGGCAAAAGAAAATGCAGACCAGATGGAAGAACAGAAAGACAGGATGGAAAAAGAAACTTACAGCTTAAAACATGAGCTTGTAAGCACCCAGATGAAGTTAGATGGTGTGTTAAGGGATTTAGAAGAACGCCAGCACCAGCTTCAGGAGTTATCTGCAAAGCTTTCAAAGACAGAACGGGAATTAAGAGCTGTTAAAAAACAGGCGGCACAGGCTTTAGCTTCTGGGAATGAAGAAGATGAAGTTGAGGAAGATGAAGTGGTAGACACTGTGATCGAAGGAAATGCACCTGTAAATGAACCAGGCTTTGAATCTGTGAGCGAGATGGCACAGACTTCAGACCAGGCTGCTGTGACAGAACCGGCCCAGGAAAATTTTGTTCAGACAGAACTTCCATTACAAAATTCTTCATTCCAGGCAAAAATTTCTGACAGGGATCTTGCCAGAAAAGCCCTTCAGGCAGCCAGAAAAGCCGGTTCTCACAGAAACGGACGCAGATAAAACACAGATGAAACAAAGGGGGCGCGATACAGACTGCAGCCCCTTTTTTGTTTAACACCGAACGGAGCGCAGATGCGGGAGTGCAAAGTACGCAGCGATCCGGTATCAGGAAAGGTTTAAGATCATGATGAATAAGAGAAAAGCAGAGCTTTTAGCACCGGCAGGTTCCTTTGACAGCTTAAAGGCTGCAGTGGCAGCAGGAGCAGATGCTATTTATATGGGTGGCAGCCGTTTTGGTGCCAGAGCGTATGCCCAGAATGCCGCAGGACAGGAAATGGTGGAAGCAATCCGGTATGCCCATCTTCATGGTTGTCGTTTGTATATGACGGTCAATACACTATTTAAGGAAAAAGAGCTGGAAGAGCTGCGGGACTATATGAAGCCTTATTACGAAGCTGGTCTGGACGGTGTTATCGTTCAGGATCTGGGGGCTCTTCAGGTGATGAAACAGGCATTTCCGGGAATGGAGCTTCATGCCAGTACACAGATGACCGTTACAAGCGTATACAGCGCGAAAATGTTAAAGGAAATGGGCTGCTGCCGGGTGGTTCCGGCCAGAGAACTTTCCTTAGAAGAAATCTCACGTATTTATAAAGAAACAGGGATGGATATTGAGACATTCGTTCACGGTGCCTTGTGCTACTGTTATTCCGGCCAATGCCTGATGAGCAGTCTTATTGGCGGCCGAAGCGGAAACAGAGGCCGTTGTGCCCAGCCATGCCGTCTGCCTTACCGGGTATGGGAAGGAGGCAAGGCAGAGGGAAAAAGCTTAAACAAGGAGAACCAGAAGTTTGTATTAAGTTTAAAAGATCTTTGTACTCTGGATATTTTGCCGAATATCTTAGAGGCTGGTGTTTATTCCTTAAAGATCGAAGGAAGGATGAAGAGCCCCAGATATACAGCCGGCGTAGTCCGTATTTACAGAAAATATCTGGATATGTATGAAGCATACGGAAGAGATGAATATTATGTAGATCCAGAAGATAAAAAAGAACTGCTGGATCTTTTTGACCGGGGCGGCTTTACCTCAGGCTATTATGAAAAGCACAATGGAAAGGATATGGTTGCCTTAAAGGAAAAGCCGGAGTTCCGTGAAGGAAACCAGAAATTATTTGATTTTCTGGATGAAAATTATGTACATAAAGAGAAAAAGGAGCTTGTTTCAGGAAAGGCTGTTTTTGAAGAGGGAAGACCATCTGTTCTGGAACTGACCAGGGGGGATGTAATGGTAAAAGTTGAAGGCCAGGTCTGCCAGAGCGCACAGAACCAGCCTGCAACAGAGGAAAAAGTGCGTAAGCAGTTAAATAAGACAGGTGCAACATCCTTTAATTTTGAACAGCTGGATATTGAATTAAAAGGAAATATCTTTCTGCCGGTACAGGCGTTAAATGAACTGCGAAGAGAAGGCTTTGAGAAGTTGACAGAAGGTATTCTGGCAAAATGGGAGAGAAAGGCAGAAGCTGAGGAGACGGGAAAAGAAAAGGAAAGTGAGGGCGCAGAAAACACATCAGAACTGTTTGCGCAGACAAAACGGGAACTGTCCATTGCAGCACAGTCCGCCTCCAAAAAAAATCACAGATCTGCTTTCCTCACAGCATCCCTTGAAGAAGAATGCCAGCTGGAACCTGCACTATCCTGCGATGCTGTAAAACGTATTTATATAGATGCAGATGGATTCAAACCAGATCAGTGGGGAAAGGTCGTAAAACAATGTGAGACAAAGGGGAAAGAATGTTTCCTGACACTTCCACACATTTTCCGCACCCACGCAATGAAGTTTTTCTCTAAAAACAGGAAAAATCTGGAAAATGCAGGCTTTACAGGTGTTCTGGCCCGCGCTTTGGAGGAAGTTTCCTGGCTAAAGGAAGAAAATATCCATATCCCATTTGCACTGGATGCTTCTGTTTATGCATGGAACCGGGAAGCGGTACACACATTAAAGAAAATGGGACCGGAATTTATTACCATGCCATGGGAATTGAACAGCAGAGAACTAAAAGCAGTGACGACGGCATGTGAAAAGGAAGATATGGCAGATGAAATGATCATTTATGGGCATGCTCCTATGATGGTTTCTGCCCAGTGTGTGGTAAAAACATTAAAAGGATGTACAGCCAAAAGGGAACAGCTTTTAATGAAGGACCGTACAGGAGCCGGACTGCCCTTAAAGGCACATTGCAGCTTCTGCTATAATACGATCTTAAATCCCCTTCCCTTATCTTTGTTTGGAAGTGAGGAAGCAGTGAAAGAGCTGAACCTGACTTCCCTGCGTCTTTCCTTTACAAGAGAAGGAAAAGAGGAGACGAAAAAGATACTGGAAGCTTTTGCTGCTTCTTATAAAGAGGGAAGGATCGTGGCAGAGCCAGTAAAAGATTTTACAAGAGGACATTTCAGACGGGGAGTAGAATAGCCTATGACAAATCTGATCGTGGAAGTATCCAAATATCTTATGATATTGCTGATGGCCATTTATACTTATGCTAATTTTCGGTTCTTTTCTTTTCCGGATCTGGAACGGAAGAGAAAAGTATGCGCAAGGCAGAACCGGGCTATGTTTTTGCTGCATTTTCTGGCATATCTGGTGATGTATCTGAAAACAGAAGATGAAACACTGAGCCGGATGCTGCTGGTATTTTATATAGGCCAGGTGGTATTTTTCCTGCTGTACATTTATATTTACCGGTTTATTTACAGAAATGTATCAAGACTTCTGGTAAATAACTGCTGCATGTTATTAGCCTGCGGTTTTATCATGCTCACCAGATTGTCTTTAGATAAGGGATTGGATAAGGCTTTTAAGCAGTTTGTGATCGTGGCAGCGGCAGCGGTGGTTTCCTGGCTGGTTCCTTTTATCATGGAACGGTTCTGGCAGCTGTACAAATTCCAATGGCTTTATGGAGGGATCGGGCTGGCAGCCCTGCTTCTGGTATGGGTAGCAGGAAATGAAAGCTTTGGTGCCCAATTGTCACTGACTATTGGCGGGATATCCATTCAGCCCTCAGAATTCGTAAAGATCAGTTTTGTGTTTTTTGTGGCTTCCATGTTTTATCAGTCTCTGGAGTTTAAAAACATCTGTATCACTACGGTAGTGGCAGCACTTCATGTGGTGATCCTGGTGTTGTCAAAAGACCTGGGAAGTGCGTTGATCTTCTTTGTAAGCTATGTGGTCATGCTGTTTATTGCCACAGGAAACTGGCTGTACCTGATCGCAGCGGGGATTCTCGGAAAAGGGGCCACATCTATTGCATATGCTCTTTTTGATCATGTAAGGCGCAGATTTACAGCATGGAAAAATCCGTGGGCAGATATTGATAATACAGGCTATCAAATCACCCAGTCCCTTTTTGCTATTGGAACAGGGGGATGGTTTGGCATGGGATTGTGTCAGGGAATGCCAAATAAGATCCCGGTAGTAGAAAAGGATTTCATTTTCGCAGCAATATCTGAAGAAATGGGAGGTATTTTCGCTATCTGTGTTCTTCTTATCTGTCTGGGCTGTTTTATCCAATTTATGATGATCGCCACAAAAATGCAGGCTATGTTTTATAAGATGCTGGCAGTGGGACTGGGAATGGAATATGTGGTCCAGGTATTCCTTACAGTAGGCGGTGTGACCAAGTTTATCCCATCTACCGGTGTGACACTTCCTTTTGTAAGTTATGGAGGAAGTTCCATTGTAACTACATTCCTGTTATTCAGTATTATCCAGGGACTTTACATCATCAAACGCAATGATGAAGAAGAGCTGGAAGAAATGGAGGCACAGGAAGAATGAAAGAACTGAAAAAAAGTGATCCTAATTCCAAGGTTCTGTCGGTCACCTATGTATGTGTGGCTTTGTTTCTGGCACTGGCTGTTTACATGGGATATTTTCTTCAGGTGAAAAGCGAGGATGTGATCAATAATCCTTATAATGCAAGACTGGACAGTTTTTCAGACCGTATTGTAAGGGGCAGCATCCTGGCAGCAGACGGAACTGTACTGGCAGAAACTACTACAGATGATGGGGGAAATGAGACAAGAGTTTATAACTATGGCAGTGTGTTTGACCATGCAGTAGGCTATTCTTCTAAAGGGAAAACAGGAATTGAAGCCATGGCAAACTTTTATCTTTTAAGTTCTCACGTAAATCTGGTGGAACAGGCGGGAAATGAGCTGGCAGGTGCGAAAAACTTAGGCGACAGTGTGGTGACTACTCTGGATATGGAGCTGCAGCAGGCGGCTTATGCGGCTTTAGGGGACAGAAGAGGGGCGGTGATCGCCATGGAGCCGGATACAGGAAAAATCTTAGCAATGGTTTCAAAGCCGGGATACGATCCCAATACCCTTCTTCAGGACTGGGCGGCTCTCACAGATAGCTCTAATAACCAGGGACAGCTGGTAAATCGTGTAACTGCCGGTTTATATCCCCCTGGGTCTACATTTAAGATCGTGACAGCTCTTGAGTATGTGCGGGAACATCCGGATGACTACAAGGATTTTCATTTTGATTGCAATGGTGTTTACCACAATGGGGACTATTCTATTAAATGTTTCCACAGCGAAGCCCACGGAAGTCAGGATTTTGTGAAAGCCTTTGCTAATTCCTGTAATGGTGCATTTTCCAGTTTAGGACTGGTTTTGGATCTGAACCGTTTCCATTCCACAGCAGAGGAATTATTGTTTAATAATCCATTACCATTGTCCGGTTATTCTTATAAGGAACGCTCTTTTAATATGAAAGAAGGAGCCGGAACCTGGGAGATTTTACAGACTTCCATTGGACAGGGAACCACACTGATCACACCTCTTCACAATGCCCTGATCACAGCGGCCATTGCTAATGGAGGAACGCTTATGAAGCCATATATGCTGGACCGGGTGGTCAGTGTAGGTGGTGAAGAGGTAAAAAAGTTTCTTCCAGCTACAGGCGGAATCCTTATGACAGCTGCTGAGGCGGCCAATCTTACAGAACTGATGCGTGATGTAGTAGTTGAAGGAACAGGTTCTTCTGTACGCACTGATGCCTATACGGTAGCAGCTAAAACAGGAACTGCTGAATTTGAAACAGGAAAAGAGACACACGCCTGGTTCACCGGCTTTGCACCAGTAGAATCACCGAAGATCGTTGTTACAGTCCTGGTGGAGGAATCTGGAAGCGGCGGTAAGGTAGCAGGGCCGATCGCAAGACAGCTGTTTGACATATATATGTCGAGAGAATCATAATGCAGCCGCTTGTTTTTCCCTGCGCTCATTATGTTTATACTCAGATCCCCGCACTGACGTGCTTTACTGCCTGCATACGCAGGCGATTCGTTCGTTAATGGTCCAAGAAAAACAAATGCCACCTTCGGTGTCGCTTGTTTTTCTTTTGGACTTATTATATCTTATACTCACGAATCCCGCGCATTCGCGCTCTACTGCCTGCTTTCGCAGGCGATTCGTTCGTTAATGGCTTGTGAAAAACAAATGTCTGCTTACGCAGCCGCTTGTTTTTCCCTGCGCTCATTATATCTTAAAAAAGAATAACGATTACTATGGAAAAGGTCAGGGTTTCGTGTTATAATCGGGCTGTTTTGTTCTTTTATTTACTAAAAGAC
>ENA-OQKN01000492-OQKN01000492.1-human-gut-metagenome-genome-assembly--contig:-NODE-492-length-43084-cov-5.441837_pt1 | contig 43084 bp, 40 predicted proteins | sample MGYA00242776_ERZ504794 | MGnify/ENA primary metagenome ERZ504794 (study PRJEB26092, sample SAMD00036434) | human gut metagenome | host: Homo sapiens | study: EMG produced TPA metagenomics assembly of... | reverse complement strand
CTGTGGGAAGGCTGTGTAAACAGAATTCCCACAGTCTAAAGAGAAAGCCAGCGCCTTGAGACGCTGGCCTAGTAACAAGGGCTTATAGCCCTAGTGCAAACCACCCGTTGGACGGGTGGTTATGATTCCTGCTGCAATATGGCGGCAGGAACATGGCTGGAGGTGAAAACACTTCCGGCCTTTTTCTTTGCCCGGTATTAGGAGGCCGGTATGCGCTGGGAGGCGTACATAGCAAAATATCCATGACACCGTTCAAATTCGCTGACTACCAAGAATTTGAACGGAGGAAAGGATATGACGAGAGTATTCATTTGGAAAAATAACAGCCCACAGGAATGGGAGGAAATCAGTTTTTCAGCGTTCAGTAAGGCACGCCGCAATGGTTGCTTTACTGGGCGCTTTTTTGTTGAAACAGTCAAAATGTTCCGTGATGAAGATGACCGCATTATCATGGAATGTTCTCGCAAAGATTTTGAAAAATACCAACAGGAGGACCGCCACAGCCGCTATCTCCAGGAACATGAGAAAAGTCGCTCTATATTCCCGGCTTCTCATGTGGGAGATCGTGACGGCACAGAGGAAGGTTATCAGGATACAGATTTGTTTGTGGATGAATCTGTTGATACTGCGGAACAAGCTATTCAGAATTTACTTCTTGAGGATTTACACCAAGCTCTATTGAAACTGAGTCCAGCAGAACGAGATTTTATATTGTCCTATTATGAAATGAAAATACCAAATGCAACTTGTTTAGCCCAACGATATGGTATTACTCGGCAAGCCGCAGATAAGCGATTGAAAAAAATTGAAGAAAAAATAAAAAAGTTGGTTGCGATTTTCTAAAAAAGTGGCAGTAGCAAGTGAGAGGGAAATCCTTTCACTTGCACCTTGACAACCTCATATACGAATCATTAAGTTTGATCCTCTTTGGGCGTAATAGCCGCTACATCAGCGGTATATTTTCTGAGAGCTGCCACTCGCATAACAGGCCAACCCATTTTTGCTGTATAGATGAGTTTTCGGTTTATCAGAAATATATCAGGCTGGAATACATCGGATGGCATCCGGTCATGGCATAACAAGGAGGAAAGCTCTCTTACAGCCATAGTCCGAGCGTGATAATAACCGTCGCAGGCCATGGGTAAGACCAAACGAAGTGGAGGTGAAACTCCTGAGAAGCAGGCCAGCCACCTGCGGCTTAATGATTACCCAAATCCCTGGGGTGTCGTGGACAAGTAAGGGATAAAACAGGCGCTAAATTGAAGGAGACTCTGTAATTTGCAGAGCCTCCTTCTTACATAATCAAATCTCAAAACATAGGAGGATGAACATGAAAGAAGATTGGATTTATAAGCGTGGGGATTTATATTATGCCAATTTGAACCCTTATTTTGGATCAGAGCAAGGCGGCACCCGTCCTGTCCTGGTTCTTCAAAACAATGTGGGGAATTTTTTCTGCCCCACTTTGATCGTAGCTCCACTCACCAGTAAATGGATTAAGAAAAAGGAGCTGCCCACACACTATGCACTGGAGAGCGTTCCAGAGCTTGGACTGAAATCTGTTGTTCTGCTGGAGCAAATTAAAACGATTGATAAAAGGCGTGTTTTATCGTACATTGGGCGCGTATCTCGCGAAGAAATGAGAGCGATTGATGATGCTCTGCAAGTTAGTTTAGATATTCATATTCCGGAGGAAATGGAGGCTCCGTAAGGCCACTTACCGGATAAAGGAGGCGTTTTTATGTTTGAAGCAAGAATTGCGGAATTGAACCGCTTTAATGAACAAAATCCTGTCAGCTATGACAAAAGAACCTATACGGTCGATGAGATTCAGGACATTCTGGGTATCAGTCGTCCCACAGCATATAATCTGGTAAAACAGGGTGTATTCCACAGCGTCAGAGTCGGCGGTCATATCCGCATTTCCAAAAAGAGCTTTGATGACTGGCTGGATCACGCAGATGAATGATTTGTCAAGGATGCCGATCTCCAAATCGACATCCTTAACTTTTTTTCTGCTTTCTCTTACAATGAGGCCATAGCAAGAAAAACTTTATAGAGGAGGCAAAAGCCATGCAAAAACAAAGAGTAAAGACCAGTATGTCTGTACCAGAGATGGGCAAAATGCTTGGGCTTGGTAAAGTAGAATCCTACTGGTTGGTTAAAAAGAACTATTTCAAAACAATTCAAGTGGCCGGACGAATGAGAGTTATGCTGGATAGCTTTGAAGATTGGTATGCCGGCCAGTTCCACTATAAAAAAGTGGATGGTACACCGCCCGGAGAGAAATGGAGGCATACTACGATGTCAGTTCCGGAAATGGCGGATCTTTTGGGGCTGAAATCTGGCACAGCTTATGACCTTGTTAAAAGGGGCTATTTTGAGACGACCTTGATTGATCGAAGAATTCGTATCATTACCAGCAGTTTTGAAGCCTGGTATCAAAAGCAAACTCATTATGTGAAAATCTCAGAAAGGAGCAATGAAAATGGCATCTATCGTGAAGCGTAAAAGCAAATATTCTGTGGTGTATGATTACACAGATGAAAACGGAAAACGCAGACAGCGTTGGGAAACCTTCAGCACAAATGCAGAAGCAAAAAAACGAAAAAAGCAAATTGAGTATGAGCAGGACTCTGGAACCTTCTTTATTCCTACGGCAAAGACCCTGAACGATCTGCTCGATGAATATATGTCCATCTATGGTGTAAATACCTGGGCAATGTCAACATATGAAAGCCGCCGTGGTCTGGCGAGAAACTACATAACTCCTATTATCGGAGATATGTTACTATCCGACATCACTCCAAGGATGATGGATAAGTATTACCGTGATCTGCTCTCTGTGAAAACGGTAAGCGTCAACAACCGCAAACCCACAAGCGAATATCTGACCCCGCATACAGTAAGAGAAATTCACAAGCTACTTCGCAGTGCCTTTAATCAGGCGGTGCGTTGGGAACTAATCAGCCGTAACCCTGTCCTGAATGCGACACTTCCCAAAGAAGAACATAAAGAACGGGATATATGGACTGCCGAAACGCTGAGCAAGGCTATGGAAGTCTGTGATGATCCTATCCTCTCCCTTGCCTTAAATCTGGCGTTCTCCTGCTCTTTACGCATTGGTGAAATGCTGGGCCTTACCTGGGACTGCATTGATATTGCACCACAGAGCATAGAAAATGGTTCAGCTTATATATTCGTCAACAAAGAGCTGCAACGGGTTACACGAGGTGCATTGGACGATTTGAGCGACAAAGGTGTTATTAAGAAGTTTCCACCTTGCATAGCCAGTACCCATACTGCTCTGGTCCTGAAAGAGCCTAAAACCAAAACCAGTATTCGCCGCGTGTACCTGCCGAAAACAGTTGCCTATATGCTGGTAGAGAGAAAAAAAGAAATTGATGAGCTGATGGATCTGTTTGGAGATGAATACATCGACAATAACCTGGTCTTTTGCTCCAGCAATGGCCGTCCGATGGAAAGCCAGGTGATTAACCGTGCTTTCAATAAACTTATCAAAGAAAACGGACTGCCTCATGTTGTATTCCATTCTCTCCGTCACTCCAGTATCACCTACAAGCTGAAACTCAATGGCGGCGATATGAAATCCGTCCAGGGCGACTCTGGTCATGCTCAGGTAAAAATGGTTGCAGATGTCTACTCTCACATCATCGACGAGGATCGCTGCATAAACGCTCAGCGATTGGAGGAAGCATTTTACTCATCCAAGACTCCTGACCCTGTTGAAGATACAGAGCCTAAAACTGCGGATACTGCCGTCACTGAAAGTGATGAAAGTGATGCAGCGAAGATACTGGAACTGCTTAAAAATCCCGAAACTGCCGCACTGCTCAAGCAGCTGGCAAAAGCTTTATAAAGTCCCTCCCTCAGAAGAACGCCTCTCACTTTGTGAGAGGTTTTCTTCGTTTGAACCACTTTGCACAGTGACCAAACACTTTTTTTGTTAGCAAGGTTCTGAAAGCATTTTTGAGCGATGTTAGCAAATTCGCGATTTTGTTTGCAACTTCCTCTAATTTCTGCTAACAAATGTTTGCAAGTTCCTTTGGTAAAAATCGAACCTCTGACTTACCGCCTTTCTTAGCAAAAGGCCAAATCTCGTTAGCAAATGTTAGCAAACCAAGGTTTTTTGCAAAAAAGCCACAAAAGCCGCAGAAATAAGAAAAGCCGAAAACCCTGATAAATCAAAGGTTTTCGGCGTGTTTGCTGGCGTCCCTGGCGGGATTCGAACCCACGGCCTTTCGCTTAGGAGGCGAACGCTCTATCCTGCTGAGCTACAGAGACTTATATTAAATTGAGACTGGCAACGATCACTTTTCCCCGTAAGGCAGCTGGTAGAGCACAACCTTAGGAGGGGGACGCTCTATCCTGCTGAGCTATTGACGCAAATATAATATAAAATAAAATTGAAATACAATCCTTAGATATTTTAACCTTTTTCCATGAAAAATGCAAGTCTTTTATGTATACAAAAACGCCCCCGCATATGCGGGGGCAAAACATATAGGAAAATTCATTTAACACAACATATCATTTACACCAAAATCAACAAGTCCCTGCATCCAGATCTGACCCTTAAAACGTCTGCCAGGTGCCGGTTCACCTAAAAGGTCGGCTTTGTTGATGGCAACAGTAAATACCATATCATTGCATTCTACACGCAGACGGTAGATTTCTTCTTTTGTCAGTTCATTTTCCACCAGGTTTACGCTTAAGATATTTCCGATAATGGAATACTGGTCGCATTCAATGCCGCTTGGCATAAAGCTGGTTTCGATAATAGAGTACATATCCTCTTTTATAATACGCCTTGTGACCATTGAATACAGATCCATATCCTCTACAGTCAGGGTTTCAATAGCGTCCGTATCACCCCGGCGGGCAGCTTCTAAGAGATTTCCTCGTTTTCTGGCGGCCTGTTTCAGGTCGGCAGCCTGCTTGGGAGTCTTTTTTACTGGCAGCAAGACCTTTCCCTGGGAAGCAAGTCCGGACAGGCATATATTTTTTGCCAGTACCGGAAGTCGCTTTGACCGGCGGCTTCTATATTCTATGGAATTAGTTATATAAAAGATAAGGGAAATGCCTACGCGGTATTCATCTAAAAGGCCGGCATAGGTTTCACGTTCAGCATGGCGCTGGATGGAACATTCAGCAGAAGATGAAATATCGCTGCCGGTTACATAAGGGAATGCATATTCCCGTTTAAAAGTTCCTTTTTCTGTCATCTGACCGATCATGACGATCCCCATTCCCGGTGCCAGTTCCGCACGGAGCTCATAAAGACCGGGGTGGTCGTTTCTTTCCAATACAGCCGTTTTTGTAGCTGTTTTTGCCAGCTTTCGCATGATCTTATCTATTTCCAGGTCACTGTCGCAGCCGCTAAATCCTATGGTGCGCATAAATTTGTGCATTTCCTTCACCCTCTTTCTCTAAGTCTGTTCAGCTACTAAATGTTTTTTCGCTTTATTATAGCCTACTTTATAAGAGATTACCAGAGATTTTTCAAAGAAATAGGAATGCCGGTCTGTTCAGCGTTGTTGTGACAGATTTTGGTGATCAGATCAATCCCATTAATTTTGGTACACCTAATGACAGTGCAGGAATATAGGTAACAGCTAAAAGAAGAAGGAACAGCACTGCAAAATAAGGAAGCAGGGTCTTGGTAACGTCTTCAATACTGATCTTACTGATCCCGCAGCCTACAAACAGAACAGAACCTACAGGAGGTGTGATGTTTCCAAGGCACATGTTGAAGATCAGCATAACACCGAACTGGATATCGCTCATACCAAGGCTTTGTGCGATCGGCAGAAAGATCGGTGTGAAAATAAGGATCGCAGGAGTAATATCCATGAACATGCCAACTACCATCAGGATCACATTCATCAGGAAAAAGATCACATACTTGTTAGTTGAAATGGACATAATTCCGTTAGAGATAGCTGCCGGGATCCCGGAGTATGCCATTACAAAGGACATGGCAGAGGAGGCAGAGATCAGAAACAGGATGATGCCGCTGGTGCAGGCACTGCTTACTAAAATCTTCATGAAAGATTTTACAGTAATGCTGCGGTAGCAGACAGAAAGGATCAGGCAGTAAAGCACACAGATACCTGCACCTTCTGTAGCAGTAAAGATACCAGCTACAATACCACCGATAACAATGATAATAAGAAGCAGACTTGGGATAGCTTCCAATGTTACTTTAAGAGCTTCCTTCATCGGTGTCTTTCCAGAGGTAGGATATTTATGCTTTTTGGCATAAATAAAAGCTACGACCATGGAACCAACTCCCATGAGGATACCGGGAATATAACCAGCCATGAATAAGGTGGAAATGGATACACCGCCTGCTACTGTGGAATATACGATAAATGCACTGGTAGGCGGGATCAGAAGGCCTGTAGGAGCAGAAGCAATATTAACAGCAGTTGCAAATGCAGGATCGTAGCCTTCATCCTTCTGGATCGGGTAAATACAGCCGCCCATAGCAGATGCAGCAGCAACAGAAGAACCGGAGAGGGCACCAAAAAGCATGTTTCCTACAATGTTGGCCTGTGCCAGTGAACCTGGGATCCAGCCTACAAAAATCTTGGCAAAATTTACAAGACGTCTTGCAATACCGCCGTTATTCATAATGTTTCCTGCAAGGATGAACAGTGGGATGGCAAGCAGAGAAAAGCTTTCAACACCGCTGTTCATTTTCTGCATGGTGATAAACGTGATCTGATCCCATGAAAGAGAAGACATGGCAGCAACGATCGATGCGATCACGATGCTTACGGAAATGGGGCAGCTTAAAAAAAGCAGGATTCCAAAAACTGCAAACAAGATAACCGTTGTAAGTCCGATACTCATGATTCATTTCCTCCTTCAATATCAATGGCAGTTCCGGTTACATCTTCATAAATATTAATAATCTGAGCCAGAATGATAAATAATCCTGATATAGGAGCCATAGCATATACCAGGCTTCTTGGGATACCAAGAAGTGCAGAAAATACCTTCTGTGCACTTAAAGCCAGCTTAAAGCCACCGATGGTAATAACAAAAATAGAAAAGATCAGGATCAAGATATCAATAAGAGTCATTAAAATCCGTTTTCCGGAAGGACTTAAGCTGTCACGAACCAGTATCAGACACATATGCTCTCTTGTAATGAAAGCATAGGCAGCACCGATAAAGCTGGTCCAGATCAGGAAATAACGGACAAGTTCTTCTGTAAATGCAGCCGGGCTATTTAAAATATATCTTGTAAATACCTGATATAATACCAGCAGTGTCATAATGGATAAAAGGACAGTAGCAATACCGGCTAACAGGCGGGTCATCCATTTTTTGATCAGCGATAAAAATTCTTTCATGACGGTCCTCCTTATTCTACAGAATCAATAATATCAAGAAGCTTTTTAACACCTGGATACTGCGCACAGTAATCGTCGATCATACCGCTTGTAGCTTCACGGAAGGCTTCTTTGTCTACATCATTGACAAATTCAACACCCATTGTAGTTTTAGCTTCTTCGATCGCCTGCTGGATCGCACTGTCCCAGGCAATTTTATGGCTTTCTGTGGATTCACGGGCTGCTTCAAGAATGATCTGCTGATCCTCAGGGCTGATGTTTTTCCATACCTTGGAACTCATGACCATAACATCAGGGATCATGGCATGCTGGTCAGTGGAGTATACCTTGCAGATCTCACCGTGTTTACCGGTAGTAAGGGCAGTTTCATTATTTTCAGTTCCATCGATAATACCGGTCTGTAAAGAAGTATAAACATCACCATAAGACATAGCTACCGGGATGCCTCCAAGAGCCTTCATCATGTCTGTCTGGGATTTCATATCTTGGACACGGATTTTTAATCCCTTCAGATCCTCCGGCTTACGGATGGCTTTATTTTTCGTATAGAAGGAGCGTGCTCCGGAAGTATAATAAGTCAGTGTTACAAAGCCGTCATTTTCGGAAGAAAGGAAGAAATCATGCATCTGGCTGGAATCCATGACATGATAAAAATCTTCTGTGCTGTCAAAAATATAAGGAAGTCCGAATGCGTGGTAGGATTCATTATAAGTTGCAAGACCAGGAGCAGACACCTTTGTCATGGAGATAACACCGGACATCAGCTGTTCCATGTTTTCATTTTCAGATCCTAACTGGCCATTTGGGAAGATCTGGATCTGTATCCTTCCATCGGTGCGTTCTTTTACTTTCTCAGCAAACTCTGTCATTGCAATATGGACTGTATGGGTTTCGCTAAGGCCGTGGGCAAGTGTAAGCACCATCGGGTTTTCCGGTGTAGCTTCTGCACTGGTTTTTACTCCGCTTTGAGCGCAGCCTGTAAGACTGAACAGGGCCAGTCCTACAGCGGCTGCAATTGCTGCCAATTTTTTCATCGTATTTTATCCCCTTTCTATGTTGCATTATTACATGCCGATCAGGTCAAACTGTTCAAAGGAAACTACAACCTGATGATCCTTTTTAGGATTCAGGTATTTTACCTGTACGGATTTTAAAGTCTGGCTGTAATACCAGCCGCATTCAGCCTCTTCAAATTTTCTTCTGTGAAGGAAATGAGGGATTTCTTTTCCATCTACAGTTACCCAGTATGGGGCTTTTTCGCGGTGGATCATATCTAAAGCCATAGTTTCTACAGAAGTAACATAGGAACCTTCCTGTTTAAAGGTGAGAACGGTGCGCTCCCCAGCAGTCATGGAAATAAAAGTCTTTAAGTAACAGCCCTTTTCATAATCCATAGAAACACCGTCATCTTCATATAAGGTAAAGGAACCATCGCAGTCAGGAGAGCAGAGAATGGAAATTCCTGAAGGCTGCTCAGTCATAAGATTCTTCATCTGGTTGGAAGCCATAGGAATGATGGCGCCGCCTTTTACAAACAGAGGGATACTTCCAAGATCTACAGGAAGTTCAATGGTCTGTCCGCCGCTATATGGAGTTCTTGTATAAAAATCATAGAAGGTATTTCCTTCCGGCAGATAAACCTTGCGGGTTTTTGCGCCTTTTTCTACTACATTTGCTACCAGCAGGGAATCACCAAACATAAAGTCTACGCCTTCCTCGTAACATTTAGGGTCATTCTGGAACGCACTGCACATTGCCTCCATAATAGGAAGTCCGGTTTCATGTGCACGTTCCATTAAGGAATACAGATAAGGGAACAGGCGGTAGCGGAATTTAATAGCAGTTCTGATATATTCCGTACAGTTGCTGTACATCCATGGTTCGGTGACTGTATTGTCAATATTGGTAGAATGGATAGAGAAACGAGGCTGGAAAATACCATTCTGGATCCATCTGACTAACAGCTCAGCTTCCGGGGAAACTCCATAGAAGCCGCCAATGTCGCATCCCTGGTTTGCAACGCCGGATAAGCCCATACCAAGGATGGTAGCAATATTATATTTCAAAGAATCCCAGCAGGTTAAATTGTCACCTGCCCAGGTCTGCGCATAACGCTGGATACCTGCATGACCGGAACGGCATACTACGTAAGGACGGGTATTATCAAAGGTTTCATGAACTGCTTCATTGGTGATCTGGCACATAATATTGGACATAACAGATTTTAACTGTCCAATGGTACCGCCTTTTCCTTCAAAAGAGCAGCGGCAGTCCTTGTCAACCATGCTATCATATTCACAGTTATCGTTCCAGACAGAGCTGGTACCGTAGTCAAGGACATTTTCCTTTAACATTTCCTTCCAGTTATCTCTGGTTTTCTGGCTGGTAAAATCTACAAACATACCCTTGCCGCCCCACCAGGTTCCAATACCAGGTTCTTCTGTTTCGCTGGCTTTAACAAACATTCCTTTTGCCTTCATTTCTTCCAGCTTTGGATGGATCAGGAGAATACCAGGTTTTACGTTTGGTGAAACGCAGACGCCTCTCTTTTTCATCTGGGCAAAAAAGTCTTTTGGATCTTTAAAACGTTTTTTATTCCATGTAAATACACAACGCTTGATGCCCTGTTCAGTTTCAATGGCACAGTAGCCGGAAGAGAGCTGGAAACCATCTACAGGGATATCTTCTTCTTTAGTAGTATCGATAAATTCTTCAATGGCATCATCACAGTCTGCATCCAGTTCAGGATAATACATGGAAGATCCAAGATATCCTAAAGCATATTTGGGAAGCATGGCAGACTTTCCGGTCAGATCTGTATAACGTTCTACAACCTGGCGCATAGCAGGTCCTTCAATAAGGAAAAGGTCGATATCTCCGCCATTTGTAGAATAGCTGCTGTAGCGGTGCCAGTAGTTGCGCTTTTCACGGCCCATATTAAAATCACATTCCCAGGTACTGTGATAAAAATATCCAACTGCTTTTTTAGTAGTCTGGTTTAATTTGATATAAAAAGGAATGTGTTTATAAAGAGAATCTGTTTCTTTTGGATCATATCCCATGGAATCCCCGGGGCTTAAAACCATGTATTTCTGCGCTTTATTTAATTCACCGCTTTTTTCACCAAAACCATAGAAGCAGTCATCGGCTTCAATCTGGCTGGTGTGGATACGGCGGTGGTTGCTGTCTTCACGGTAAGCAAGGTCCACGATATCTGCATGGATCATAGTTCCTTCTTTATCGTATACACAGATGCGGAAAGGATCTTTTTCAACTACTACCTTCAGTTCTTTTCCCTGGATCACTGCCTGATCTGCTCCATCTTCTAAAATTGCATCGGCAGTCTGGATCCTCTTTCTGTAATCTTTTAAGAATGTATCCATTCTGTCTTCCCAGGCGGTAGTAACAAGACTGTAGGATTCTTCTGCAAAATCCCCGTCAAATCCGGCTCTGATACGGATGATGTGATCGGTAAGAAAGAAGATACGGATTTCTGTGCAGTTTGTAGCAACAGAAAAATAATTTTCTTTCTGGGTTACGGTTGTCGCATTCATGCATATTTTCATGAATCTGTGCCTCCTTAAATATTTCCATTTACCTTGGTTTTATGGTATGATGTGTCCAAAAGAAGGACAATCAGCATTCAAGGTGTTTTTTGTACGTGATAATCACATGATAATAAAATAACACGGTCAAAACTAGACAAAAATTGCACAGTATAAGCTTATATTTTACATATCTTGCTCTGGTGTATGGAGAAAAATACATTTAATGAATGAGAGCTTTGTTATAAATACATAAAAAATGGAAAAATGATAGACAGGAGGACACAGATATGATCGATCAGGCGGGGATCCTGATGGCCCAGGGACTTGGAATAGCCAGTGAACGGATACAGGGTGTAAATGATAATATGTCCCAGTCACATTACCACGAATATTATGAGATCTATTATCTGGAAGCAGGGGAACGTTTTCATATGGTGGAAGATCAGCTTTATAAAATGGAGGCAGGGGAATTTATGATATTCCCGCCTTATGTAATGCATCATTCCTATGGAGAAGAAAATATACCGTTTAAAAGACTGCTATTGTATTTTAAGCCGGAGGAGATCCTGTGGCCATCTGTACGTGATGCATTAAAGGAAGAAAGCGGTATCTACAGGACAGATATAAAGAAACGTCAGGAAATCCACCGGGTCATGGAAGATATTTTAAAAGAACAGAAAGATCCTGGAGCTTTTCATGAAGAGTATGACCGGGGAATGTTAAATGTGCTTTTGCTGCTGATCGCAAGGGAAAAACGGCCGGAAAAGGCTCCTGGAAAGAGCAGCCGGATCGGAGAAGTGATACGTTATATCCATAGCCATTACCAGGAAGATATCAGTCTTGAAATGCTGGCACAGATGTTTTATGTCAGCCCTTATTACCTGTGCCGTGAATTTAAAAAAAGTACAAATAGTACAATTGTACGTTATATTAATGTTACACGTATTATGAATGCACAGCGGAAATTTATGGAGACCAGTAAAAATATCACAGATATAAGCAGAGAAACTGGATTTTCCAATCTGACTCATTTTAACAGGGTATTTAAGTCAGTGACTGGTATGAGCCCCTCCCAATATCGCAGACAGTTTGTAAATAAACCCATAACATCATAATACTTTCTTAAACTTTTTTAGAAATACTTTATGACTGCTTCAAACTTAGGACACAACTCTTTTGTATACTCTTTTACATAAACAAGCAGTCAGAGCTTTTTACATAGAGAAAGGACAGATACCTGTTCAGCAGAGTGAAACAGATATCCGTCCTCAAAAACAAATATAAGCCGGTGGGGTTGACAAATGGGCAGCCTTACCGGCTCAACCTAATTATACCACTCACTTTCTGAGAATCTGCTTTATGAAACAACATTTACCGGATTTCCATTAATAAAACCGTCAATATTTCCCGTTAAGATACTAAGAAGTCTCTGACGTGTCTCCAGGCCCTTCCAGCCCATGTGTGGGGTTAAGATCACATTATCCAGTGTGTATAATGGACTGTCTTTAACAGGGGGTTCTGTTTCCTGTACGTCCAGTCCGGCTCCTGCGATCTTATGATCTTTTAATGCCCGTATCAGTGCCTGTTCATCAATGAGGGCACCTCTGGAGGTGTTGATCAGGAAGGCAGTTGGTTTCATCAGCGCCAGAGTATCAGCATTGATCAGGTGTCTGGTAGCAGGTGTCAGCGGGCAGTGAAGGGAAATATAATCGCTGTTTTTCAGTACAGTTTCCAGGTCTGCATAATGTACATTTTCCTCATCATCTTTTGGGGTTCTTGTATACACGAGAATATTCATATCTAATGCTTTTGCAATTTTCATAACAGTGCGTCCAATATTTCCGGCGCCGATGATACCCAGGGTTTTTCCGTTTACCTCCACATGAGGAACCTGGAGATTTTTTGTAAAATTATCGTGGTTTTCCTTTGCCAGCATAGCCATCTGGGTCTGCATGGTGGAGCTTAAATTCAAGATCATCATAATGGCAGTGTGAGCCACACGTTCAGAGCTGTAAGCCGGGATATTACATACGGTGATGCCTTTTTCCCGTGCAGCATCCAGATCCAGGTTGTTATAACCGGTTCCCGCTTCGCAGATCAGCTTTACACTGTCTGGCAGTGCCAGGATCTGTTCTCTGCTTACAGGCATTTCCTTAGTGACAAGGATCTCTGCGTCTGCTGCACGTTCTAAAAACTGATCTGGCGTGGTATCGCTGTAGGTGACAACTTCTGGGGAAAGGACGGAAAAGTCAAGGTTTCCGTCAAAGTTCATTTTTGCTTCGTTAAAAACAACAGTCTTGTGATCCATGGATGATTCTCCTTTGTGTTATGATGTTCTCTCGGATTTTTTCTGTGCCCATTATATAACAAGTTTGGCACTATGAAAAGCTGTAGAAAACAGAAAGCGTGGTAGAACTGTAATAAAATAAAATAATAATAATAATTATTATTATTTTTATTGACAAGAGAATAATTATCATGTATAATACAGACATACAAAACAAAGCAACACAACAAACTATATAGAAATAAACATCGAAAAGGAGAAACGGCTATGAAAAAATATGAATGTGAACCATGTGGATATATTTACGATCCTGCAGTAGGAGATCCGGACGGAGGTATCGCTCCTGGAACTGCTTTCGAAGATATTCCTGATGACTGGGTATGCCCTATCTGCGGAATGGGAAAAGAAGTTTTTGTACCGGTAGAAGAGTAATAAACACTCCCGGAAGAATTGTCAGCTACAAAAAACGATCAGCTGCAAAAAACTATTAGTTACAAACCACAAAATACAAAAAGATTCCAGGAGAATATAATTTCAGAAATGGAGGCCAGACTATGACTTACGATTTAAATATTACCTTTGATGATAACTTAGTAACAGGAAATAATACTATTGATACCCAGCACAAAGAGCTGATCGATCGTATCAGAAACTTCGTAGTTGCCTGTCAGAACGGTGACAGCAAGGTAAAAGCGATTAAAATGCTGGATTATCTTGACGAGTACACTGACTTCCATTTCAAAGAAGAGGAAGAGCTTCAGGAAAAGGCCGGTTATCCGGAGCGTGGAAAACACCATGAAAAACATGAAGAATTTAAAAAGTCCATTCAGGAGCTGTATGAATATCTTCAGGATTATGAAGGACCTACAGATCAGTTCAGTGAACTTGTACAGAAGAATGTAGTTGACTGGCTGTTTGGACATATTAAGACATTTGACCGCTCTGTAGCAGAATTTATCTTTATGAGAGAAAATCCGGACCGGTGTTAAAATGGATCAGGGAACGCGTCGATCACGCGTTCCCTGTATTTTTTTATGACTGCAGTTTCATCACTTCATCAAATAAATCTTTATTTTCATCGATCATTTTTTCATTTCCCACCACAGCAGAAGGACTGTTCTGTAAGATCTTATGGATCAGCCTGGCAGCTGTTTTCTGGTCTTTTAAGGAACTGTTTCTGATATCTGTTATCATTTTATTGATATGATCCGTTGAAATACCAAATAATCTGCGGCGCAGGAAACGCATCCGGCCGTTTAACATGCCGGAAGGGGGCAGTGCCTGGGCATAGGCGCTTAAAATATAGCCACGCAGATCCTCTTTACTGATGGCCAGATCCTCAAGCTGTTCTCCGGCAGAGGCGAAGGTTTCAAGAGTAGAACGGATCTGTGAGTCAGAAGTGCTCCATAAGGTAAAATACTGGTTTGGAAGGAGAAAATCCACACCGCTGTCATAGGCACAGCCCTGATAACGGACGGCAGGTTTAATATATTTATCTGATGCAGCCAGGAGAAATGGCAGATGACGGCCCATAAATCCAGGAACACTGCTAAAATCACCGGTCATGCGTACTTCCTCTAAAGGACTGTCAATGGCAGCTGCACTCCTTCGGGGGCAGGCGAAGATACTGTCTGAAAGAGGTATGCCATCTGTAATTTCGTGAAGTAAGGCAAGGCGCTTTGTGCCATATTCCAGAATAGAAGTAAGGCTGTTTTCATCTGCACAGGCGAGAAATACAAGTCTGTGTTTATTCAAAATGCAGTCAGCTGTCCGGCGCAGGTTTTGGGAGATTTCTTTTGCAGCCTCTCTCATTTTTTCACTATTATTTTCCTGCTCCAGAATATCCCGTACTTCCTTTAAAAAATCATACACGCCTGGCTGGTTGAGCAGATACCTGAAGCAGCTGTCCCGCCGGATATACCGTTCTGTAAGGCTGTAAGCCAGAGAAGGTCCATTGTCAGATCTTGACATATCATAATCCGGCAGATACTTATGGATGACCCGCAAAATAGTTTCCCGGTCCTCATAATCGCAGCTCCCCATAAGCTCCAGAAGCAGCTCCAGTCCTTCCTCAAAATCCTCTGTAAGTCCATACCAGAACACGCTCATCATAGGATGACTGTTCTCACCGGCTTTTTCTTCCGGATACAGTTCATCAAAGGTGCAGTCGTAAAGCAGCTCCTGTTCCTTGTTTTTCTGCTGTTCTACAGTAAAACGGCTGGTATCCAGTTCTGTTAAAAGCATCTGATAGAGAGTCAGATAATTCCAGTCAGAAGGTGCCAGTCCACTGATATCAAAGAAAAGCTGATAGCAGCCGATCTCCTTTAGGGACACCGCACTGGAAAGGCAATGGATGCCATGTAAGACAGACTCCAGGATTTCCGGTTCCGGCTCCGGTCCGGGCAGCTCTTCCGGCTGGATGAGAAAATCCAGATTGCACTGGTCTTTCTGGTTCCAGATCTTGAAATCCTTTGTATCCTCTATTAATTTAAAGATCATTTCCTGGCTTAAAGAAGCCTTTTTCTCTTTTAAATACTGTTCCTTTTCTTTTTCTATGGCCTCCGCCAGTCCGGGCTTTGGAACAGTGGTGACAACAGCACTTAAAGCCGGGGCTAAAGCATTACCTGTCAGTCTGCGTAAAATAGACTGCCCCTTATCCTGAAGGAAGGTATTAAAACAGTTCTCATAAAGAGTAAAATACCCGGTTTTATCTGTTGTACTCCAGTACTTACCGATTTCCTCAGAAATATGGAAGCCAAGATGAGGAGCCTCTCTGGTGAGACAGTCAGAAAGCCGGTTTTCTTTCAAAACCGCATGGAACAGATCATCAGAAACCCCATTTTCATGAGCTTCCTTAAGCCCCGCCTTTACAGCAGCTAAAAAATCCTCTTCTTGTTCCGGCTTTGCATTGTGCAGGCGGAATTTCAAAGAAGGAAGGGCCGGTGCTGTATCCAGGTAAACTTCAATTACATTATTAAGGCCTTTTTCACGGGCAGACCGGTGGATGGCAGAGGTATCCTGATCCAGAATATCTGTTACCAGATCCCAGTAGACCAGATCATCTTCACTGCAGCCGGAAAGGTCGATACCATAATCAATGATCCCGTTATTATTTCCCGGATTTCCCTCATAAGCCGGACTTTCCCCTTTGCATCTGAAAAATCCCCGGTTTACCGGTTCATGGAAATAAGAAAGAAGCTCATTATCCACAGAGTCGGCTGCCGGAAACCGGGATAAATGTTCTCTGTCCAGAAAATCTAAAATCCGGGCAACATCCATTTTGCCATATAAAACGATCAGGCAGTTGGAATAACGGTAAAATTTCTTAAAACGTTCCTGGATACGTTTAAAAGAAATATCTTTATAATGAAAATGTGCACGGCCAAGCAGATGGGAAGCAGTCTGTCCTTTATAAAGAGTTTCTGCCATAAAGCTGTCTGCATTTTCCTGGATATCGGTTAAATGGCCCCAGTCTTCATTAAATACGGTTCCTTCTAAAGAAAGATCATCTTCTTCATTTTCCAGTTCATAGCGAAGCGCCTCACGCCGGAAAAAATAGTCTTCTTTTAAGGCGTCAGGTTCTTCCATGCAGCATAAAAATACATCCATCAGCTTTAACAGCTGGTCCTCACTCTGGGAACACACCGGGTAGCAGGTGTAAGTATTATCTGTAAGGCCATTCATAAAGGTAGAATAGCTTTTGCTGTCCATATCAAAGAAAATATCCCTGCTGGGATAACGGGAGCAGGAGCACAGCATCAGATGCTCTAAAATGTGGTTGCTGTCTGACTGGTCCAACTGGGGCGTGCGGTAGATCAGGTTAAAACCCAGCTCCCGGTCATCATTTTCTATATACAGGACTCTGGCGCCGCTGTAAATGTGGGAAAATTCTGTTATTTGGGCTCCCAGCATGGAAACAGTGGTCCGGTCCATTATCTTATATCCAAAAATCCCTTCGCCTTTTTCCGGCAGAGTTGTCATGTAAGATCCTCCTGAGTTTTAAGATCATTTTTTCCTGATCTATTTGTTGTGTCTCTATTCCCAATTATTTTAACACGGAGAGCCCTTTTTTACAATTTCTACAATTCGCTGAATAAATACACAAAGAAATGATAAAAATACGTTAAAATATTATCATTATCCTTTGTTGACATTTTAACAAATTAGTGGGATAATCTGTAGTGCATGCGAAAAAATACAATCGCATCTATCCCTTATAATCAATTACGAAAGGAAAGAGGTTAGTAAGATGGCAGCAAAAATCGATTTAACAAAGTATGGTATTACCGGAACCACCGAAATTGTGTACAACCCTTCTTATGAGATGTTATTTGAGGAGGAGACCAAACCAGAACTGGAAGGTTATGAAAAAGGACAGGTCAGCGAACTGGGAGCAGTTGACGTTATGACTGGCATCTATACAGGACGTTCTCCTAAAGATAAATTTATCGTTGTAGATGAGAACTCCAAGGACACTGTATGGTGGACCTCTGATGAATACAAGAATGACAACCATCCAGCATCCCAGGAAGCTTGGAAGGCTGTTAAAGAGATCGCTCAGAAGGAGCTGTCCAACAAGAAACTTTACGTTGTAGATGCATTCTGCGGCGCAAACAAGGACACTCGTATGGCAATCCGTTTTATCGTTGAAGTAGCTTGGCAGGCACATTTTGTTACCAACATGTTCATCAAGCCAACTGCTGAAGAACTGGAAAGCTTTGAGCCAGATTTCGTTGTTTACAACGCATCTAAGGCTAAAGTAGAGAACTACAAGGAATTAGGTCTGAACTCTGAGACTGCAGTTGTATTCAACATCACAAGCCGTGAGCAGGTTATCATCAACACATGGTACGGCGGAGAGATGAAGAAAGGTATGTTCTCCATGATGAACTACTATCTGCCATTAAAGGGCATCGCTTCCATGCACTGCTCCGCAAATACAGATATGAACGGTGAAAACACAGCAATCTTCTTCGGTCTGTCTGGTACAGGTAAGACCACTCTGTCTACAGATCCTAAGCGTCTGCTGATCGGTGATGATGAGCACGGCTGGGATGACAACGGCGTATTCAACTTCGAAGGCGGATGCTACGCTAAGGTTATCAACCTGGATAAGGAATCTGAACCAGATATCTATAATGCAATTAGGAGAGACGCTCTGCTTGAGAACGTTACTCTGGATGAAACAGGAAAGATCGATTTCGCTGATAAGAGCGTAACTGAGAACACCCGTGTTTCCTATCCGATCGACCACATTGAGAAGATCGTTCGCCCAGTCTCTGCAGGTCCTGCAGCAAAGAACGTTATCTTCCTGTCTGCAGATGCATTCGGAGTACTTCCTCCAGTATCTATCCTGACACCAGAGCAGACCCAGTATTACTTCCTGTCTGGATTTACAGCTAAATTAGCTGGTACAGAGCGCGGAATCACTGAGCCTACACCTACCTTCTCTGCTTGCTTCGGCCAGGCATTCCTGGAACTGCATCCTACAAAGTATGCAGCTGAGCTGGTTAAGAAGATGGAAAAGAGCGGTGCTAAGGCATACTTAGTAAATACCGGATGGAATGGTACTGGCAAGCGTATCTCCATTAAGGATACTCGTGGTATCATCGACGCTATCTTAAGCGGCGACATCTTAAAGGCACCTACCAAGAAGATCCCTCACTTCGATTTCGAAGTACCTACCGAACTTCCAGGTGTAGATCCTGCAATCCTTGATCCACGTGACACCTACGCAGATGCAGCTGAGTGGGAGAAGAAGGCAGAGGATCTGGCAAGCAGATTCATCAAGAACTTCGCTAAGTACGAGAGCAACGAAGCTGGCAAGGCACTGGTAGCAGCTGGTCCACAGAAATAATCGAACGTAAAAAGTTTTTATAAAACTTATAAGAAAAACGCAGTTCCACAAATTCGGAACTGCGTTTTTTAAAACTCTTTTTTAAAAATCAATCTCTAATTTTCCCTGGGATAACTGATCTAACGCCTGGCGGTCCAGGATCAGATATCCCTTTTTTGTTTTCTGAAGGATATTGGCAGCGCACAATTTATTAATAACACGGAAAAGGTGCCTGTAACTGGTATCTAACAGTTCTGCACAGGTAGAGATCTTAAAAGAAAATACATTATCCTGACTGTTGGTAATAAGAAAAGAGGCAAAACGAACCTCTACCGGGTCAAGAGAGGTTATAAAATTGGAAGAATGGAGGCGCTCAGAAAGGATCTGACAGACATAACGAAGAAAATGGTTATCATTTAAAAGCTGTTCGCCATGCTTTTTCACAGAGATCCCCACACAAGTTCCTTTTGTAAGAGCCTGGACCGTGCTGATCGGTGTCTTGCCCCACAAAATAGAAGCCTCTCCCAATATAGGGGCAAGTCCATGGTAATAACACTGGGAATGAAATTTTTCAGAAATAGTATAAGTGCAGACCATGATCTCCCCTGAAGTCAGAAAATAAAGATAGTCGCTGTTATGGCCGACCTCGATCAGGAATTCCTGGGGCTGAAAGGAAAATAACTCAGCAATGGTAGAGACATCAAAAGAAAAAACATCCTGCATGTGGGATTTTTTAATATGCTCCATAAGAAGCGTTGTCTGTTGGATCTTTTCCATAAATTGGGTCCCTCCGAGAAAATATGATTTCCTTTGCTGAAATAATTATATCTGAATGATCACATTACAGATATGATAACAAAAAGGCAGATAAAATGCAAGAAACGCAAGGTTTCACAAAAACGCAATTATTTTACATAAAAATTACTGCAAAATTACCAAAAGTGGGACCTGTGTCATTGTTGATAAAAAGAGGTATATGCTATTCTGAAGTTACAAAAGATCTCGAAAGCACATGGCGATAAGAAAAAGGAGGATTCCCGGTTATGAAAAAAAGAATAATGTGTCTGGTACTTGCTGCGTCCCTCGCTGCAACGATGGCAGGATGTGGAAAACAGAATGCAGGCAGTACTGCAGAAAACAAGTCTGATGATAAGAGTGCCCACAAGATCGCACTGATTACAGATACCATTGGAACAGAACAGTTTATTCTTCAGGCTTATCATGAAATGGAAAAACTGAGCGAAGAGTATGGTTTTGAGTGGTCCAGTATTGAATGTGCAGATGCGGCACAGTGGACAGAAAATTCAGAAGCAGCTTCACATGAAGGTTATGATCTGATCATTGGACTGGGCTGGCAGGCAGCAGACTCATTTGGAACTCTGGCAGATGCCAATCCGGATATAAAATATGCAGTTATTGATACTGTATGTTCTAATGACGCAGTTACAAGTATCGGATTTAAGGAGTGGGAAGGCGCTTATGTACTGGGAACTATGATGGCAACTGCTTTCCCGGAGGAAAATAAGTTTGGTTATATCTGCTCCTATCAGACACAGGCAACTTATAAGTATCGCTACGGCTATTCCGAAGGTGTTCTGTCTGTAAATCCTGATGCCGAGTTTATGTATAATTATACAAATTCCTATGCAGATACCACACTTGCATATGAATATGCGCTTCAGCAGCAGGCAGCAGGATGCAAGATCATTATGGGCGGTGCTTCATCAAGTTCTAATGCGGGGATCTATCAGGCTGCTTTAGAACTGGCGGACCAGGGAAAGACCATTTACACCACAGGTTTAAGTATTGACCAGACAACAGAAGAAAATCCGTATATCCTGGGCGGGCTTCTGAAAAATACCAATATCTGTACAAGAAATGTTGTGGAAAATTATCTGAATGGTACCCTTGAGGGCGGTTCACAGCTCCTTGGATTAAAGGAAAATGCTTTTGGAGTAGTTTACATAACAACAGACAAAGAAAATTACCGCAATACAGACATTATCACAGATGAAGTGATCGCAGCAGGAAAAGAAGCGGCAGATAAGATCATTTCCGGTGAACTGGTAATAGAAGTACCGGAAGAAGCAGCTCATTAATGACACTGCACATGGGAGGATGGACCATATGCTATTAGAAATGAAAGATATTGTCAAGGTCTATGGCCAGGTAGTGGCTAATGACCATGTAAGCTTTTCCCTGGATAAAGGAGAGATCCTTGCTGTTGTAGGTGAAAATGGAGCCGGAAAATCTACGATTATGAAGGTCCTTTATGGAATGGAAAAAGCCACCAGCGGGGAGATCTTCTTAAATGGAGAGAAAATGCATTTTCGCAGCCCAGCTGATGCTATTGCAAAGGGAATTGGCATGGTACAGCAGCATTTTATGCTGTTTCAGACAATGACAGTTGCAGAGAATATTGTTTACAGAAATGAAAAGCATAAAGGTATTTTTTATGATAAAAATGCCAATAACCAGATAGTCTCTGAACTGGCAAAGACATATGGCCTTCAGGTCGATCCGAAAGCGGTGGTCCATGATCTTCCTGTAGGAACACAGCAGAGAGTAGAGATCTTAAAGATCCTTTATCAGAATGCGGATATCATCATTTTCGATGAGCCCAGTGCAGTTCTTACACCTCTTGAGGTAGATGAGCTTTTAAAAACCATGAGAAAACTGGCAGATATGGGAAAAAGCCTTATTATCATCACTCATAAACTGCGGGAGGTTATGGAGATTGCAGATCGCGTTGTTGTAATGCGCGCCGGCAAGGTAGTTGGTGAAACAAAAAAAGTGGACACAAGCATTGAGCAGCTGTCTTATATGATGGTTGGGCGCCAGATCCTTACCCGTCAGATACCTTCAATGCAGGCTGGAGAACGTCTTTTAGATGTACAGGATATCGTACTTCAGGATAATAGCGGAAAAAATATCCTGGATCAGTTAAGCATCCATGTAGACCGGGGAGAGATCGTAGGAATAGCAGGCGTGTCTGGAAATGGCCAGTCTGAACTGGTGCGCTGCGTGTCCGGTCTGCAGAAAGTAGACAGCGGAAAGATCCTGCTTCAGGAAAAAGATGTGACCAATGCATCTGTGCGTTCTTTCAGGGACAACGGAATGTCCTGTATTCCGGAAGACCGGTATTTCTGGGGAAGCGCGCCTGAGGCAACTCTGGAAGAAAACAGCCTGATGGGATATGAAGACAAAGAAGCGTTTTCCCATAAAGGATTACTTGATCTGAAACAGGTAAAAGCCCATGCAAAGCAGCTGATCGAAGATTATAAAGTTAAAGTGGGAAGTCCCCGACAGAAGATCCGGGAACTTTCCGGCGGAAATGCCCAGAAGCTGATCGCGGCAAGGGAAATAACTCTGGGAACCCCATTTTTGATCGCCTGTGAACCTACCAGAGGCATTGATATCGGAGCAATGGATTTTATCCACGACCGTTTGGTGGAAAAAAGAAACCAGGGCGATGGCATCCTTTTAGTTTCCAGCGAATTAAGTGAGATCATGACCCTTAGTGACCGTATCTATGTTATTTACGAAGGCCGGATCAACGGTGAGTTTGTCCGTGGCGATATTGATGAAAAGTCATTAGGACTTTTAATGGTGGGAGGTCATGTATGAAGCAGGGAAACCAAATAAAAAATATGTTGAATAAAAAAATGGAACATCTTGCCCTTCCGCTGTTTGCCATCTTCCTTGGATTTGTCATTGGAGGACTGGTGATCGCATTGTCAGGATATGATCCCTTTGCAACTATTGGCGGGATCCTGGCAGGTGGATTTGGTTCCGGTTATTATCTTTCTGCCACACTGACCCGTGCAACTCCTATCATTTTTGCAGGACTTGCAGCAGCGTTAGCCTGGGGTTCCGGATATCCAAGTATGGGAGCAGCCGGACAGATGGCTTTAGGAGCTCTTGCGTCAGCAATCACAGCAATCTACTGCCCAGGTCCTTCTATTGTAGTCTGTATTGTGTCTTTACTGGCGGGTTCTGCAGTGGGAATGGCAGTGTCATATTTTTCATCTTATATCTGTAACCGTTTTGAAATGTGGCTTTTGATCGTTACGCTGATGTTAAATTATGTGTGTGAAAATATTTGTTCCTATCTTACCACCTATGTATTTAAAGATCCTATGGCATCGGATGCATCTGCGATCCAGACACAGAAGATAACAGAAGGGATCCTTCCAAAGCTGTTTAAAGGTTATGCAGTTCATGGAGGTTTTATCCTGGCGCTTTTAGCAGTTGCAGGGATCTGGTTTATGATGCGCAGGACCAGTTTTGGTTATAAGGCAAGAATGGGTGGTCTGAATCCTCATTTTGCTGATTACGGCGGTATTTCCAGCCGGAATATGATGTTCCGCATTATGATGATCAGCGGCGCTTTGGCAGGGATCGGCGGTGCATGTGAGGTTTTAGGAAGCCGTTACCGCTATGTAGATGCAATGATCTCTTCTCCCGGTTATGCATGGACAGGCGTTATCACTACTTTAATGGCAGGACACAGTCCGTTAGGTGTACTTTTCTGCTCTATCTTTATGGCGGGAATTTCCACAGGAGGAAGTGCTATTGAACGCAGTATGGGACTCTCCTCAGATATTGTATCTATCATTTCAGGTGTTATCACACTTTTAGTTACAGCCAGATTTTCATTGAAGTTGAAGCGTAACAAAAAGCAGCAGAAGGGAGGAAAGACCAATGACAATTAATGCTACCTATATTGCTACTGTGTTAAATTCCATGATCCGTATGACATCTCCTATTTTGCTGGCTGCTTTAACGGCTGCGATCTGCAATAAGGTAAAAGTATTCAATATCGGCATGGAAGGCACCATGATGGCCGGAGCATTTTTCAGTATTGTTGCCAACTATTATACACACAGTATTTTTCTTGCTGTTTTGGCAGGTGCTGCCAGTGGTCTTGTTATTTCTGCTATTAATGCCATTTGCATTATCCGTTTTAAGGCGTCAGCAACAGTAGTAGGAATGGCAATGAATACGCTGATGACAGGTGCGACTACCTATCTTCTGTATGTGATCTTTGGAGTCAGAGGAGTATTTACAGACAGCAGTCTGCTGCCGCTTCCACGTATCAATCTTCCGATCATCAAAGATATTCCGTTTATTGGAAAAGTTCTGGCAAATCTGACACCTATCGATTATTTTGCTATTTTACTGGCTGTGGGAATGCATATTTTTCTCTATAAAACAGTTATGGGCTATCGTTTAAGAGCTATTGGCATCAACCAGAAGGCGGCCCGCAGCCTTGGAACCAAAGTAGAGCGGGATCAGTTCCTCACAGTGGCGCTTTCTGGGATCCTTTGCGGTCTGGGAGGATGCGTATTATCTATGGGAAGTGTAACGCTTTTTATCCAAAATATTACAGCCGGCCGCGGATATATGGCTATGGCAGCCTGCAATATGGGCGGAGCAAATCCGTTAGGAGTTCTTTTTGCCAGCTTTTTCTTTGGGGCATGTCAGGCAATTGGAAATGCAATGCAGAATACATCCTTAAAAACACAGGTAACAGCTTCCATCCCTTATGTTGCTACCATTGTTGCATTGATGGTATTTTATGTTTTCCGAAAAAGCGCAGTACGGCGTCAGAAAGAATTGAAAGGTTAAGGAGAGTAGTTTATGAAGTTGAAAGTTGACTCACATACACATACACTGGCCAGTGCCCATGCATACAGCACGATCCTGGAAAATGCACAGGCAGCAGCGAAGCAGGATCTGGAACTGCTTTGTATTACAGATCATGCTCCTGCTCTGCCAGATTCTCCGGACCGGTTCCATTTTATGAACTATAATGTTCTGGACCGTGAACTTTTTGGGGTGCAGATGCTTTATGGGGTAGAACTGAATATCCTGGACCGCGAAGGCAATATTGATCTTCCAGAGGACCTTTTAAAAAGACAGGACATAGTGATCGCAAGTTATCATACCGTGTGTACACCGGCAGGAAGTAAGGCAGAAAATACCCGGGCTTACCTGAAAGCTATGGAAAATCCCTATGTACAGATCATTGGTCATCCGGAAGACGGATATATTCCAGTAGATTTTGAAGAGCTTGTCCTGGCTGCAAAAGAAAACAAAGTACTGTTAGAGGTTAATAATAATTCTCTTAAAAATGCATATTTCCGGCTGAATACCAGGGAAAATCTCATGGAGATCTTAGGTCTGTGTGAGAAACATGGTGTGGAAATATCCACTGGAACGGATGCTCATTTTGCGACAGCAGTGGGATACTTTGATAAAGTGACAGACCTTTTAGAAGAGATCCATTTCCCAGAAGAGCTGATCGCTAATACAGATGCAGATAAATTTTTGCGTTTGATCCACAGAAAAGGGGGATGCAGGTGAAACTGTTGCATATTTCGGATCTGCATTACCGGATGCAATATAAAAGCAGCAATAAGGCTTTTGCCTATGATTCTATTTTCCCAAATATGGTTCCGCCAATGCAGCAGTTAGATATCTGCCTTCAGAAAATGGGGGAGAAAGAACGGGAACAGCTTTCAGCAGTCCTGATCTCCGGGGATATGACAGAATATGGTACGCAGGAGGATTATAAGCAGCTGCACACAGAAATAGAAAAGCGTTTTCCAGATATTCCCATTATTGTTACACCAGGAAACCACGATGAGCGCCAGACCTTTCAGAAAGGCTGGCTTGGCTGGGAGACAGTAAAAGATGAACCCTATTGCTACATCCGGCGTCTGGGCTCTGTAAGTATTCTTTCAATGGATAATTCATATCCGGGAAGCGCAGACGGAAAAATTGGCTGGTATCAATGTGACTGGCTGAAAAAAGCTTTAGAAAGTGAAAAAGGGCAGGCGATCCTGCTTATGACCCATCATCACCTGCTGCCTCGGCAGGCAGAATTTCCGGCATGTGAAGTAACAGAAGGATTTAATGAAATTTTACGAAGGTCGTCCATATCCATGATCCTTTGTGGCCATACTCATCAGTTATATCGTGGTTTTTATGAAAATATCCCTTACAGGACGGCTATGAGTCTGTCTTTTGTGGGAGAAGACCAGGAGCAGAGAGTATGTATGCGGGGATCCTGCGGATACAGCCTTTATGAATTTGATAATAATAATGGGATATTGATCAGAGAACGTCACGAGGCCCTGGGAACACAGGAAATTCTGGGATACGTGAAGTTTTAGGGTAAATGATTCCGGGCGTTTATAAAAACATACTTGCAGAAGTTTAAAATACTAAATGCTGCAAGTATGTTTTTTTGGTATAATACCCCTTGTGGGAGAATGTAAAAACATTATGTGAAAAGGGGAATTTACATGAAAATATTAAACTTTGGTTCATTAAACATCGACTATGTATACAACGTAGACCATTTTGTCCAGAAAGGCGAGACTATCTCATCCAGCCAGATGAATATTTTCAGCGGCGGAAAAGGTTTAAACCAGTCTGTTGCCTTGGGACGCGCCGGGGCAAAAGTTTTTCACGCAGGACGGATCGGAAAAGATGGAGAATTTCTGGTAGAGCAGTTAAAAGAAGCAGGTGTAAACACAGATCTGGTAGTCGTAGACGAAGATTGTTCCACAGGCCATGCCATTATCCAGAATGATGCAGAGGGAGATAACTGTATTCTTCTCTATGGCGGAGCCAACCAGAGGATAACAAAAGAACAGATTGACGCTGCATTAGAACAGTTCGATGCAGGAGATTATTTAGTCTTACAGAACGAGATCAGTAATCTGCCTTATCTGATGGAAAAAGCAGCAGAAAAACAGATGAAGATCGTGTTAAATCCGTCCCCAATGGATGAAAAAATAAAAGCGCTCCCTTTGGACAAGGTAACGCTGTTCTTTGTAAATGAGATCGAAGCAGCCCAGATCTTAGGGCAGAAAGAACTGGAGAGTACAGAAAAGGCTGTGGGAGCTTTCAGGGCTATGTTCCCACAGGCTGCAGTCGTCCTTACTTTAGGTTTCCAGGGCTCTGTTTATATTGATAAAGACCAGGTGATCCCACAAAAGTGCTACAAAGTAAAAGCCGTAGATACCACAGCTGCAGGCGATACTTTTACTGGTTTCTTCGTATCCGCCATCAGCAAGGGCAAAAGCCCAAAAGAGGCACTGGACCTGGCATCAAGAGCGTCTGCAATTGCAGTGTCAAGACCAGGGGCAGCGCCCTCTGTACCGACTTTGGATGAAGTTGAGAACTGGGAATTTGCGGAGTAAGCAGACTACAGTTACACAATGTGCAAAACCAAGTATCAATTTGTGGATAAAGCAATCATATTGAAGTATATCTGTTGAAAACTGTGGTTTTTACAGCGGAGAAACTATTATTTACAAGCATCCACAAAGGCCTGAAACAGTCCCATAGCAGCCTCATCTCTGTCCCAGAGATATTCCGGATGCCACTGCACGCCCAGGAAGAAATTTGGGTAATCAGGCTTTTCAACAGCCTCGATGATCCCATCTGGAGCAACGGCAGAAGCTATCAATCCCGGTGCCGGAATATGTATACTCTGGTGATGGCAGCTGTTTACGGAAATCTGATTCCTGCCATGGCAGATAGAATGAAGCAGAGTATTCTCTGTAACATTAACACGGTGACAGGGGATATTATAGTAAAATGGCTGTTGGTGGGCGATGGGAAAATCCCGTTCTGTCTGGGAAGAGATATCCTGATACAGGCTTCCGCCAAGGCCTACATTTAACACCTGAATACCGCGGCAGATGCCGAAAACAGGCTTTTTGGCGTTCATGGCAGCTGAGAGAAGACGAAATTCCAGATGATCTCTGGCAGCAGATATATTTCCACATTTTAGATGAGTATCTTCCCCAAAGAGAAATGGATTAATGTCTGGTCCGCCTGTAAAGAGAAAGCCGTCACAAACGTCCATAAACTGCTTAATATCCTCATTACTGCATTCCAATGGAAGCAGGATGGCAAGTCCTCCTGCAGTGGCAATAGCCTTTGGGTAAGTAGAACGGAGGCTGGTATCATTGTTTTCTGTGTTGTGTGAGGGTGTGATGCCGATAATTGGCTTTTTGGGTGTCATAGTTGAAATCCTCTCTTATCTGGATATGATAAGCGCTCTCATATGCGCTTCAGTATCTGTCAGCGCAGACGTTTTGCTGTTTTTTATTATTTGGCATATCAAAAAAAGATGCCACAAAGCATTCGCTTCGTGACATCTTCTTATGTAGCTTAATAATTAGCCTTCGATAGCGCCAGTTGGACAAGCAGCAGCGCAGGTTCCGCAATCGATGCAGGAATCAGCGTCGATAACGTACTTGCCATCTCCTTCAGAGATTGCGCCTACTGGACATTCGCCAGCACAAGTTCCGCAGCTTACACAACCATCAGTAATTACATATGCCATGGTAAAATACCTCCTTATATATTTAGATGTTTCCGGAAAACTCCAAAAACAATCTCTCTTATTGTCCCTTTATTGTAAACGATTCCGGATAATTATTCAAGAGGAAAATACCCCCTAAAGCTGTATAAATTGTACAAATTTGGGAGCAAAATAGTTAGTTAAAACTATCTAAAAAGTCAATAAACATAAGGCTTTACGGGTTTTAGCCATAAACCTCATAAAAGAAATAGGCTTGCCAAAAAATCCAAAATGTATTATGCTGATAAAAGCGTATAGAATAATTACGTACAGTCTATAAAATTAGGAGGAAATACACATGAAGATCGATAAGACAATGCTGATCGGTGAGCTGGTTCACATGGATGAACTGATCCCTCAGATGCTGATGGCAGCAGGAATGCACTGCCTTGGATGCCCATCTTCCCAGGCTGAGTCTCTGGAAGAAGCATGCATGGTTCATGGAATCGACTGCGATGATCTGGTTTCCAAGATGAATGAGATCCTGGCTGACAGATAATATCCACATGACAGAACATGTAAGGGGCAGCAGCCCCATGTAAAAAACCGTCTGTTGTAAAGTATGGGCTGAAAAGCACATTACAACAGGCGGTTTTTGCGTTTTATAAAAGCAATACTCTTGACAATGCAGGGAATTCTTATTATATTAATTACATGATGTAATATATTAGTATATCGAAATACCGTTAAAATAAGTTATAGTCTAACTAAAATAATGATCATCAGGAGGTAAACATTATGGAAATGACACTGCGTTGGTTTGGCGAGGGCGTTGACTCTGTTTCTCTGGAGCAGATCCGTCAGATTCCCGGAGTAAAGGGTGTTATCACTACATTATATGACATTCCTGCAGGAGAAGAATGGCCTATGGAGCGTATTCTTCAGATGAAGGAGCAGGTAGAGGCAAAAGGCCTTAAGGTAATGGGTATTGAAAGCGTAAATATCCACGATGCTATCAAAGTAGGAACACCGGACCGCGAAAAATACATTGCTAATTATATTACCACATTGGAGCGTCTGGGAAAGGCAGATATTCATGTAGTCTGCTACAATTTCATGCCAGTATTTGACTGGACCCGTTCTGATCTGGCAAAGGTACGCCCAGATGGTGCTACTGTTTTAGCATACGATCAGAAAGAGATCGACAAGATTGATCCGGAAAATATGTTTGAGTCTATGGGCGAGAAGTCCAATGGATTTGAGCTTCCAGGCTGGGAGCCGGAGCGTATGGCAAGAATTAAAGAGCTGTTTGAAATGTACAAGGACGTAGATGAAGAAAAATTATTTAACAATCTGGTATATTTCTTAAAAGCCATTCAGCCTGTATGTGAAAAATACGATATCCGCATGGCAATCCATCCAGACGATCCGGCATGGCCTGTTTTCGGTCTTTCCCGTATTATTACTGATAAAGAACACCTTTTAAAGCTGATGAAGGCAGTGGATGCACCATTTAACGGGGTAACACTCTGCACCGGTTCTTTAGGTAGCAATCCGGAAAATGATATCCCGGACATTATCCGTTCCTTAAAAGGCCGTATTCATTTTGCACATGTGCGCAATTTGCAGTATAATGGTTACAGGGATTTCCAGGAAGCAGCCCATCTGTCCGCTGACGGCAGCATGGATATGTATGAGATCATGAAGGCACTGTATGATATCGGCTTTGACGGCATTATCCGTCCAGACCACGGAAGAGCGATCTGGGGTGAGGTTTCTATGCCGGGATATGGTCTGTATGACCGTGCGCTGGGTGCATGTTATCTCAATGGCCTCTGGGAAGCGATTGTAAAGCAGAATGGAAATGTAAACCAGAAATAAGAAATAGAGGCAGGAACAGGAGAAACGGACACGCATGAACGCACAGGGAAGAAGAAAGGGAGAAACAGCCAGAGAATACGCATACCGGATGATAAGAGAGCAGATTATTTCTCTTGGGTTAAAGCCGGGAGAAGCCTTTAATGATATGGAATTTGCGGCTAAGATCGGTGTCAGCCGGACTCCTGTGCGGGAAGCGGTGATCCAGTTAAGCGAAGAGTCACGTATTATAGAAATATTCCCCCAACGTGGTATGCGCATTGCCCTGATCGATGTGGAACTGGTAGAAGAAGCCCGTTTCCTGCGTGTGCTCTTAGAGAAGCAGATAGCAGGAATGTGTTGTGAAATGGCAACAGAAGAAGACATAAAATGGCTGCAGGAAAAGGTAGGATTACAGGAATTTTATATGGAAAATTCACATCCGGAAATGATGATGCAGTTAGATGATGAGATGCACAGGAAACTGTTTATGATCTGTCACAGGGAACTGACTTATGGTATGTGCCAGAAGCTGGCGATCCATTATGACCGCATCCGCAGCCTTTCTGTGAATACTGTAAAAGACCATACGGTTATTGAAGACCACAAAAAGATCATCAGGTTTATTGCCGCCCATGAAAAAGAAAATGCCATGGCACAGATGGAAAAACATCTGAGCCGGTGGCAATTAAATGAAGGGAAATTCCGTCAGGAATTTCCGGATTATTTTAAATAAAGGGGCTGTGAAAAAACATAGCCTGTAAAAAGAGGACCAGGGATTCATAAAGAATCCCAGAGTCCTCTTTTGTTTTACAATGTCCTCTCGGAGTCTTTCCTGCACTTGCCTTTGTGGTCGATTTTTCGCCAGTTGCACCCGAATTTCAGAGGCGGACGCAACGCCAACGCCTCTGAAATTTGGGCACAACTGACAAAAAATCTTCTCACAAAATCAGGTACAGAAAGATTCCGAGAGAACATTACAGATTTTTCAGTTTCTGCAAGGCTTTTTCACCGATCATTACCTCATAATGTTCTTTGTAATAGGCTTCCTTAGCATATTCATTTGGCAGCTTGGCTGCATATTCAGCCAGCACATTGCAGACTCTGGAGAAATCCAGTTCATTGCAGTCTGCATTATTTAATACCAGATAATACTGACGTGTGGATGGCTTCTTATAAAGGGCGTTGTGAATATCGTCACAACTGTTTCCGGCTGCTTTTGCAGCTTCACTGACCTGGTCTAAGCTGTCAAAACGGAAGGTGCGCAGCTGGATCTGGGGAGCTTTTGCCTCGTCTGTTCCAGGAATTTCAGCAGCTGTATCCATATCCGATTTCAGGCCAGCAGGTCCATTTTGCCCCAGAAGTTTTTCCAGATCCCCGGCGCCTTCCAGAAATTCATCTGCCAGCTGGGATAGAAGATTTTCCGATTCTGCTTCCGCAAAAGGTGAAAATTTGGAGAAGCGGGTATCTAACTCTTCCGTATCTTCTACCTTTGTTACAATAAACATAATGCTTTCGGAAGACAACGGAATGGCTTCTACCATTAACGGAATATCTTCCGCCTCAAACCCTACTTCTTTCGCCGCCTGCTGGATCATTTCACGAAACAGGTTTCTGGCCTTTTCAGAGCCATAAGCCAGTTCCGTCAGATTGATTCCCCGTGAGCTTAGATCTAAGCTTGTCAGGGTGCAGCGTATCTGATTGTCATTGATTCGTTCTATTTTCATATAGGATCACTTCCTGTTCTCTTTTGGTTATTCTGTGTGTTTTAAGATATATGTGGTGAAGATAAACTTCTACAATTAAAATATACTACATAATGGGGTGAAATATCAATCAAATCTCAGGATATTTAAAATTTTCTGGTTACAGTCCAGCCATATGCTGGAACTGTAACATTTTCTGTAATGGATGCAACAATTTTTTGAAGAAAAATAGGCGGATTACGAATGCTTTTAAAACTGCAAAAGTGCAAATCTTGACAGAAAAAATAGACATGAAAACATGCATATGACGTACATGTGATATAAGTGTAGTCATTATGTGAACCATGGACAAGTAACAAAATGTAGGATAGAATGGCAGCAAGAGATGATATTGTAACGAAAGAGAGGTGAAAAGGAAGGGAGATCCTGTTTGGAAAATACAGGCTGATACAAGCAGTGGGATCGGGACGCACAGGAACGGTATGGAAAGCAGTCCACCAGGGATTAAATGAATACCGGGCGATCAAATGTGTACCGAAGACTCATAAGGACTACGAAGGATTCCGAAAAGAGGCTCTGATCTTAAAGGAGCTGCGGCATCCGGGGATCCCACTGGTTTATGACATGGAAGAGGACAGCCATTACTTTTATCTTATTGAGGAATATCTTGAAGGCAATTCTCTGTATGACCTGATAAAAGATCAGGGACCATTTCAGGAAAGAGATGCAGTCCGTTATGGAAGGCAGATCTGTTCATTAGTTGAATATTTACATCATTCTTGTGATAAACCCATATTACATTTAGACTTACAACCGAAAAATCTGATGCTTTGGAAAGATACCATGCAGTTGATCGATTTTGATCATGCAGGGGAAGCGGACAGTGCCAGTTTACAAAAAGAACGGTATGGGACCGCAGGCTGTGCAGCGCCTGAGCTATATACTACAGACCAGTCTTTAGACCAGAGAACGGACATTTATGCCATTGGTGCCGTCCTTCACTTTATGCTCTATGGAACCCTGAATGCAGGGGCTGGAACAGACTGCAGAGCAGAGGTATCAAAACCACTCCAGAATGTCATCAGAAAATGCATGGAACCGGACCGGGAAAAGCGGTATGCTTCGGCAAAAGAACTGGAGCAGGCACTGGAAGGTTCTGTGTGGTCCGGGCGTATGGTAAGCGCCCACAAAAAAGCGGTATCATCTCTGAATATTGTGATAACAGGCAGTACACCAGGTGCAGGAGTCACCCATCTGGCTTTTGGACTGTGCACCATCCTTACAAAAATGGGGATAAAAGTCCTTTATGAAGAGAAAAACCAGACAGGTGCATTAAGGAGGATGGCAGAAAAAGAAGGTGTGACACGTATGGACCATTTTGGGATTTACCATATCAGAGGCTGCCAGATGAAGCCATGGTATGGACCGGCCATAAGACTGGAGGAAAAAACAGATGTCCAGGTGATCATAAAAGATTTTGGAACAGACTGGGAAGATGCAGCGCGGGAGTTAAAAGAGGAGAAACATTTTCTGGCAGCAGTGATAAGCGAAAACCTGTGGGAGTACGGGAATGCAAAAAGAATGCTGGAGATCATGAAAATATCCGGAAATAATAAGGAAATACCAGTGTTTTTTATCTGGCGCCACAGGCACAGGAAAAAAGGAGCAGATATGACACTTGGCTGTAGTCCGGTCCTCTTTTGCACACCGGAATATGCAGACCCCTTTCATCCAGGATCGGAAGGTGCCGGTTTTCTAACCTCTCTTTTTAACTGTATACAGGAGCATTGTATACAAAAAACAGCAAAAGATAGGATGGGGGCAAAAAGGAGGTTTCCATGGAGCATACAGCACAGGTTATGGGGATAGCCGGAGCTGGAAGAGGAACAGGTGTGACTCATTTTGTGATCCAGGCGGCTAATTATCTTTGCAGCTGCAGACAGAAAAAGACAGCTATCCTACAGTGGAATCCACAGAAAGATCTGGAAAAAATAAGGGCATTTTTAGGTGCTGGCGGAAAAGAAGACAGCCGTTCTTTTAAGAAGAAAGATCATTTTCGTTTATTGGGTGTGGATTACTATTATGAAGGAGATCCGGCGGTGCTGGCTGCGTGTATGGAAAAAGATTACCAGGAAATACTTATTGATTTTGGAAAAGTCAGGGAAGAGGTTTTTCCGGAATGGCTTCGGTGTACAAAAAAAGTCCTGGTCGCAGACCTGTCAGAATGGAAGCTGGAAGCATTTCTGGGACTATTGGCAGAGAAAGGGGAAAGTGCAAAAGAATGGATCTGTATGACTGCATTTGGCAGCGAGATCATGAAACAGGAGATAGAGCGGCAGTTCCGTATTTCCTTAAAACAGATCCCACTTTCAGCAGATGCATTTTCAGTAGACGTTCAGACCATGGAATGGTTTGCGGATATATTTAAGTAGAAAAGGAGAACAGGCGGTATTTCGTAAGGTCTTACAGGATGTATGTCACAAAAATCTCTTTGGGTGAGAAAAGAGTACCGTTCTGGCATGGGGAATTACAGTATGAAAAGCAAAACGCAAAATGAGGATGCAAGAAACAGGAAAGACTATTTAGAAGGCTTAAGGAGATTCCAAAAACGGGGGATTCCCATCCTCATAGATGGAAAAATATGCCGGGAAGCTGACTGGAACCGTATTTTTGAAGTAGGAGAAGACGGAGGTTTCTATATGGGAGACTACGTCTGTTCAGAGAAAGACGGTTTAAAAGAAATACGTTTCGACAAAGTATACCTTTCTGTGGATGAAAAAAGAGATAGGCAGGTGATAGATGGAATAGGACAAGATATAGAGTAAAACATAAAACATATGGAACAGATTAGAAATTAAAAAATATAGAAAATCAGAAATCATGCTTAGAGTACCCTGTAGACAGCAGTATGAGAAAATAACCATCTCAGCCTGCAAGCGATAATAGCTGTCTATGGGGTATTTGCATGTTTGGTGCATGTTTGGTATTTGCAGAAGATCAAAAAAGCGGGGAGGTGGGATCATGGGTTACAGTTCCTGTGAAAACGCTTGTACAATAAGGTGGAATAATATAAAATGATACTAAACCTGCACACTCAAATCCGCATCCTACGTGATCAGTACAGTTAGGGTGGAACGGACAGACAAATACAGCAATTGATAAAATACAGGCAGAAAATGCATAACACACAAGAGGGCATTCATATGGAAAACAGATCAACAGGACGAAGCAGAAAACGGACCAGAAAGAGAAAAAGAGGCTGCGGGCCGGCGGTGATCGCGGGATTCTTGCTCCTTGCAGCGGTTGGCTGCGGGATAGGATTTTTATATGGAAAATATCTGAAACCAAGTAATGAGATGGCAGACAAGAGGGATGTTTTTCAGGTCAAGGGAGAGCAGGTGACTCTGTTTTTAGACAATGAGCTTCAGGACGAAAAGGGTATTTATGAAGATGGTCAGGTATATCTGCCTGTAGACTGGGTGGATGATCATATAAATCAGAGATTTTACTGGGATGATGGGGAAAAACTTCTGGTTTATGCCCTTCCGGAAGAGATCGTCTATGCAGACGCATCTACAAAAGGTGATGCAGGCCCTCTTTTAAAAGAAAAAGACGGGGAAGCGTATCTGGCTTTAGGGCTTGTGAAAAATTATACGGATATCCGGGAAGAAGCCTTTGCTACCAGCGAGATCAAACGTGTATTTATTGATACTAACTGGGATACATATGAGACAGCTGCACTCCGCCATAAGACCTCTGTCCGTGTAAAAGGCGGCATCCGCAGCGAGATCATTAATACAGAAGAAAAGGGAACCACTGTACAGATCATAGAACAGATGGATAAATGGTCCAAAGTCCGTACAGAAAACGGATATATTGGTTATGTACCAAACAGTCGTTTAAGTAAAATAGAGGAAGAAACACCAGTCAGCGGATTTCAGGCACCTGTGTATACAAACATTTCCCTGGACGGGAAAATACGCCTTGGTTTCCATCAGGTGACCACAAAAGATGCCAATGCAACTCTTGACAAGGTGGCAGATACTGCAAAGGGTATGAACGTGATCGTGCCTACCTGGTTTAATATAACAGATAATGAGGGTAACTATACTTCACTTGCCAGCAAAGAATATGTGGACAAGGCACATGCCCTGGGGATGCAGGTATGGGCTATGTTTGACAATATCAGTACCCAGGAAAGTGTAAAAAATGTAGATTCCAGCAAATTATTTTCTTCCACTGCCACAAGGAAAAAATTGATCCAGAATCTGATGAAAGAGGCAGATACCTATGGTTTTGACGGCTTCAACCTGGACTTTGAAAGCCTGAAATCATCAGCAGGTCCTCATTATGTACAGTTTATCCGTGAAATGTCTGTATCATGCAGACAAAAGGGACTGGTATTATCAGTAGATGACTATGTTCCAGCTGCGTACAGTGCATTTTATAACCGGAAAGAACAGGGAACTGTAGCAGATTACGTGATCGTTATGGGATATGATGAGCATTTCGCAGGGGGTGCTGCAGGTTCTGTTGCTTCACTTTCCTATGTGGAAAATGGCATTACAGATACGCTGGAAGAAGTTCCGAAGGAAAAACTGATCAACAGCGTTCCTTTGTATACAAGAGTATGGACAGAAAAAGACGGAAAGACCACATCAAAGGCTTACGGCATAACAGCAGCACAGAACTGGGTAGAAGAGAACAATGTAGAACTGACCTGGCAGGACAATATTGGCCAGTATTATGGTGAAACAGAAAATGAAAATGGGACTCAGAAGATCTGGATGGAAGAAACGAAGTCACTGGGGCTGAAAAAGGATCTGGTCAATAAGTATGATCTGGCGGGGATCGCCTGTTGGAAACTTGGATTTGAAACAGCGGATATATGGGCTGTTATAAATGATGTAAAGTGATTCCGGGAGAACATATAAAAGAAACAGAGGGATGAAGGATGAAAAAGAAGAAACAGATCATGGCAGCAGCGTTGTTGTCTGTAGTTTGCATGTCTGTAACCGGCTGCAGCCTGTATCAGGGAAATAAAGATAGGCAGCCAGTCAATGCTTCCCAGGCAGAAACAGACACAAAGGAGGAAATAAAACAGCAGCCGTCCGGGAAATCAGAAGAAGAAACAAAGAAGCCTACAGATGCCCATCCGGAAGATATAGAGCCATTTCCCCATGGAGAAAAAGAAACGCAGGCACAGCCTATGAAAAATGGAAAGCGCATTGTCCTTATGACGGATATACACTATCTGGCAGATTCTCTTACAGACAAAGGGGAAGAATTTCAGTACATGGTGGAACATGGGGACGGAAAGCTGACCAATTATGTGTGGGAGATCACAGATGCAGCTTTTGAACAGGCAGAAATGCTAAAGCCGGATGTGATCATTTTAAGTGGTGATCTGACTTTAAACGGGGAAAAAGAAAGCCATAAAGAGCTGGCGAAAAAGCTGGAGCAGGTGGAAAAAGCTGGTGTCCAGGTAGTGGTCATTCCTGGAAACCATGATATCAACAATAAGAGTGCGGCTTCTTTTGACGGACGTTCCAGACAACCGGCCCAGATCATTACTGCCGATGAATTTGCAAAAATCTACAATGATTTTGGCTATGAGGAGGCACTTGACAGAGACCCGGCATCCTTAAGCTATACCTATGATCTGGGACCGGATATGCGCCTTTTGATGTTGGACAGCTGTCAGTACAGTCCAGTTAATAAAGTAGGTGGAATGATAAAAACAGAAACCTATGACTGGATCGATAACCAGCTGGAAAAAGCATGGGAGGACGGTGTGATCCTTCTTCCTGTGGCTCATCATAACCTGCTGGATGAAAGCAAGATCTATGTGGAAGATTGTACCATTGAGCATAGCGAAGAACTGGTAGACCGGCTGGAAGAGGAAGATATACCATTATTTTTAAGCGGACATCTCCATGTACAGCATTATATGAGAGATGAAGAAGACAGAGGGATCTATGAGATCGTTACCAGTTCCCTTTCTACACCGCCATGTCAGTACGGAGTGCTGGAATACCGGGATGATGAAACATTTTCTTATCATACTCAAAAGGTAGATATGGAAAAATGGGCCAGAAAGCATAAAAGCACGGATGAAAATCTGCTGAATTTTAACACCTATGCCCCGGTGGCTTTAAAGACTATTTTTTATAACCAGTCTTATGATGCCATGAAAGATTCTGAGGAAGAAGAAACAGGAGACATTTTTGTTAAACTGACCAAGAGCCAGAAAGAGCAGATGTCAGAGGTGTATGCACAGTTAAATGCAGCCTGCTACGGCGGAAAAGCCTATGAGATTGTCAAAGAGGCCACAGGTACAGCCGCCTATAAAATGTGGCAGGAATACTGCTATCCGATGATATTATTTGAGTATCTGGAATACATTGTGGAAGATGCAGTAAAAGATTACAACTATCTGGAAGCAAATGACTGATCAATAACAGAATAGATTTCGGATGTTTTCTGACTGATTTTAAATGCCACTGAATATACTGGATAAAAAGAGTGTGCAGGTCTGATCTTATGAAACAGTCTCCTTATCAGCTTTTTATGGGAGTGGTTCTTCTTTGCACAGTTACGTTTTTATCCTGGCAGGCAGGTTCACTGGCGGCAGCCGGGGTGCAGTTTATACATGCAGAAAATGGTTCTGGAGAGAAAAAGAAATATATTGTCTGTGTGGATCCGGGTCACGGCGGCACTGACCCTGGAAAAGTAGGAATCAATGGACAGTTGGAAAAAGATATAAACCTGGCAATCGCAAAAAAGCTTAAAACCTATCTGGAAGCATCGGATGTGACAGTGGTTCTTACCCGTGATAAAGACATGGGGCTTTATTCTTCTGGTGACGCTCATAAAAAAATGGCGGATATGCGTAAACGTTGTCAGCTGATCGAGGAGGTAAAGCCGGATTTGGTGATTAGCATCCATCAGAACAGCTATCACGAAGAGGCCATACGTGGCGGACAGGTATTCTATTATAAGACTTCTGTCCGGGGCAAAAAGCTAGCCCAGATCCTTCAGGAACGCTTTGACTATGTGCTGGGAGATGCTAATAAAAGACAGGCAAAGGCTAATGACAATTATTACCTTCTGCTTCATGTAAAAGAGCCTATTATTATTGCAGAATGTGGATTTTTATCTAACTGGGAAGAGGCGGAAAAACTGGAAACAAAAGAGTACCAGGACCGGCTGGCCTGGACCTTACATATGGGGATCATGGAGTATCTGAATCAGGAAATAGGATAAGCGTAATTGGCATATAACAGGAATGGATATTGTAAGTGCCGTACAAAATATATTGTATATAGATAAAATGTATTATATAAAGTGCCGAAATGCAAAAAAAATAAAAAAAACACTTACGAAACAGGAAAAGAGCCGTTATAATAGTGCCTTGTTAAAACAGAATGCGCAAGCGTACGACGCAGTGAGATTGCATACAGACATATTATGATGTGAGTGTCAAAAGTAAATTTTGCCACTCACTGATGTAACCGGATTGCTCCATTGCTATGCAATTCCCGCAATCCTCGAACACCTCAAACTCCCATAAAATGGAGTGTTCACACCATTTTATTTCGTTTTCGGTGTTCGGCGTGTCAATAAGTATAAATTGCTTATTTGTGCGAGCACAAACGCAATTTATACTTTTGACACTTACATCATATTATATGAAATATAAAAGTAGAGATCAAACGAGTCACCGTGAAACATTAAAATATGTTTCCAGGTCCCCGTAGGGTCTCTTTTTTGTGGTCGTATGCACGAAAAAAATATTAAGATGTCCTTTCAGGGTTTTTCATATACCTCATCAGGTACAAAAAGATTCCGGGAGTACATTAAGATGTACTCTCAGAATCTTTCCTGCACTTGCTTTTACGGCTGATTTTCCGCCAGTTGCACCCGAATTTCATCAACGTACGCACCGCGTACGCCTCAGAAATTTGGGAACAACTGACAAAAAATCTTCTCGTAAAATCAAGTACAAAAAGATTCCGGGAGTACATTAAGTGAAAAGGAGAAATGAAAATGCCGCAGAACAAAAGAGAAAGTCTGATCTACAGTGTAATGATGTGTTTTACCATGGTGCTCTGGATGAGCATGTATAATGTTACCCTTCATATGGGTGGCTTTAGCACAGAGGTGCTTCGTGAAGGATGGCTGGGATTCCCCATCGCCGTAGTATTTGCCTTCTGCATGGATTGGTTTGTAGTATCTGGTCTTGCAAAGGGAATTGCTTTTCGCTTCTTTGCAAACAGAGACAGCAGCGTTTTAAAGAAGGTGATCGTTATTTCTACCTGCATGGTAGTTCCTATGGTCATTATCATGTCCTTCTATGGTGCAATGGAAGCCTGTGTCCGTTCCGGACAGTGGGGCTTGCTGCTTATCATCTGGTTTACTAATATCCCTAAAAACTTTATCATGGCACTCCCATTCCAGCTGATCGTTGCAGGTCCGTTAGTAAGAACTGTATTCAGAAGCCTGTTTCCGGAAGGAAAGGTTCTGGCCTGATCTGACTATATAAAGCCTGAAAAAGAGCCGGTGTCCGCTAACTAAATGTGGCAGACACCGGCCCTTTTACATATATAGATTATTGTCTGCTGATGACTGAACCATCATATGTATACATAAGTCCGGGACATGCAAACATGATGCTGCCTTTGTCTTCGGCAGAATCAAGATCAAAATATGTGATTCCATTATAGCTGTCGCTGTATATATAATCATGCTCAAAGACTTCGCCATCGCTATATACAGCCTTTTCATGAATAGAATTTGTGCTCTTGTTATATGTGAGCACATAGGTTGCGTAGGAAGTTACATAAGTTCCACTGTAATCATCATTCTGGTTGCTCTTTGAAGCATCCATCGGCATAATATCCGCCGAAATCATCCTGCCACCACCAGCCGTTTGCATAACTTTGCCAGCCAGCTGCCAATGATGTAAATCCGGCTCCCATAGTCATAGATGCTGCAAGGGCGATAAGGGCTGCTTTTTCATAGTATTATTCCTCCCTCTGGCTTAAAATGTTATAATACCATTATACTGCAATTATATTGAAAATCAATCAACACACAAAAAAATCCCGGCATAACCGGGATAAAAAATAAGAGCGCGAGACGGGATTCGAACCCGCGGCCCCCACCTTGGCAAGGTGGTGCTCCACCCCTGAGCCACTCGCGCATAAAATGAAAATATTTAATTTTTAAAGCAGGTGATGGGAATCGAACCCACGTATCTAGCTTGGAAGGCTAGTGTTCTACCATTGAACTACACCTGCACAGTGCCCAAAGTCGGAATCGAACCAACGACACGAGGATTTTCAGTCCTCTGCTCTACCAACTGAGCTATCTGGGCATCCCGGTCAGCAATGATCTGTATTACCGACAACGGTGATATCATACCTTTTTTTAGAAAAAAAGTCAAGCATTTTATATAAAAAATTTTTAAATTTTTTTTATAGTTTTACCGGCTGCTTATCAGGTATATTCTTTCCTGCCGCTGGCATCCGGAATTCCTTCTTCTTCCCTGTATTTTGCAATGGTTCTTCTGGAAATGGAAATCCCCTTTTCCGCCAGCTTTTCCCCCAGAATGCGGTCACTGTATGGCTTTTTCTTGTTTTCCTCTTCAATGATCTCATGGAGGAACTGTTTTATTTTGTGGGCGGTTATTTCTTTTGCCGGATTGTTTGATCTTTCAGAAGCAGAAGCTCCTACGTTTCTGGAGAAGAAGAAATTCATAGGATATACACCCCAGGAGCACTGAAGATATTTCTTGCTCACAGCACGGCTGACTGTGGATTCATGGATTCCCAGTGTTTCTGCAATATCTGCCATACGCAGAGGTTTTAAATAATTAGGGCCGTGTGAGAAAAAAGCTTCCTGACGTTGTAAGATCACCCTTGATACATCCATCAGGGTCTTGCTGCGCTGTGTGATACACTGCTTTATCCATTCTGCCTGCCGGATCTTATTTCCAAGATATTCCTTTAATTCCTGTGAGTCAGGTGCCTGGTTCATCTGGCGGTAGTAGCTGTTGACCTCAATGCCCGGATACATGGACTCGTTTAACAAAATATCAAAATGATCTTTGAATTTTACGATGGTAACATCTGGGATAATATAGCGCAGCTGGTCACGGCTGCTGAAGGATACGCCAGGCTTTGGGTTCAAGGATTTAATGATCTGGCAGTAGCCGGCTGCTTCACCAGAAGAAAGGTGGAGTGTTCTGGCAATAGCCGGGATCTGGTTTTTTGCCACCATATCCAGGTGGTCATCGATCAGTGATTCCATAACAGGTGTGAGCATTTTTTTACGTTTTAATTGTATCTTTAAACATTCTTCCAGGTTAAAAGCACAGACACCGGACGGGTCTAAAGATTTTAACTCATCTAAGATATGGTCAATAGTGGCAATATCTGTTTTAAAATATGCGGCAATATCCTCAGGCATTTCAGTGAGATATCCCCGGTTGTCCAGGCTGTCCAGACAGAAATGGATGATCTCAGTCTCTAGCTCAGAAAAGTTTTCTGTGACCAGCTGTGACCAAAGATAGTCTGCTAATGTTTCCCCTTCGTCTGTATTAATGTTCCAGGTGTCTTTAAAATCATAGTCATCATCATTATTCTGGCGCTGGTACAGATAATAGTTTTCTTCGTTAAAGGAATTAAGCCACTGCTGCTGTTCGATAGATTCTTTCTGATCGTTCCCGGCAACAGGCTCTACAATGTCGATAACCGGATTTTCCAGTGCAAGGTCATTTACATATGTATTTAATTCCTGAGATGTCATCTGAAGGATCTCTGCAGACTGTATCATGCGTTGTGATAATATCTGTGACTGCTTGACCTGTAGTTTCAGATCCATAGTAGTTCCCCCTCTTTTTCTGTAGCATGTATTCTCCGAATCTTTTTGAGTGCATTAGTATATAAACAGACTCGTAAATTTGTGCTGACGCATTCATTACAGTATAACATAAATCCAGAATTGCTACAATGTCGGGGGTTTTATGCCAGGGATTTCGCTTTTAGCACTGTATATTTATAAATAGTGCCCCTCTCACGCTTATTTTCTCTTTTGCTTCCTGAATAGCTGAATGCGCACAACGTCCCCCCTT
>ENA-OQKN01000488-OQKN01000488.1-human-gut-metagenome-genome-assembly--contig:-NODE-488-length-43136-cov-24.092446_pt1 | contig 43136 bp, 45 predicted proteins | sample MGYA00242776_ERZ504794 | MGnify/ENA primary metagenome ERZ504794 (study PRJEB26092, sample SAMD00036434) | human gut metagenome | host: Homo sapiens | study: EMG produced TPA metagenomics assembly of... | reverse complement strand
CCGACTTCTACCCGGAGATTCAGACACAGGACGAGCAGGCGGCGTGGGAACTGGGCGGCAAAGGCTACCTTGCAATCCAGTCCTGTGAGGATGGATGGGACTACACCCTCTACCACAGCGATTATTCCGTGATGGACGGCGGGCAGCTGGATGCCCCGGAACTGACCATTCAGGAAGCCCGTGAGCAGATTCTGGAAGCGCACCACATGGAAAAGGGGCGGCGGCTATTGCAGAGCTACGATGCCGTCATGGACAAAGTTGCGGAAGCCGAGGAACTGCGTACAGACCACCGCCCTTCCACACTGGAAAAGCTGGCAGAACTGGCAAGTGATACGTCTGCGCCAAAATCCTCTGCACGTTCTGCGCCAGAACTGTGAGGTGGACGATGCAGCAAAAATGGAACCAGAATTTTGACGGTGAACCCATGACGGACATCCCGCAGAAGTTTCTGAACGCAGGGTGCGATGTTTATATGGTGATGCAGCTGCGGCATGACGAAAAAATCTTCGATGAAAGATTTGCTTCTATGCGGGAGTTGAATCGTCGAGGCAAAACGCCCGACCCGGAGCATTACGAGGTCACCTACTATGCTGATCTGCCCGCCATGTGGCAGGATGTGCCGAGCAACGAGGTTTTGGAAGAACTGTTTCAGGTGTTCAACCTCTCCCGTCCGCAGGATTTTGAGGGACACAGCCTGTCGGTTAGCGATGTGATCGCACTTAAACGCAATGGCGAGGTGTCTGTGCATTATGTGGACAGCATCGGCTTCAAAGATTTACAGGGGTTTCTGGACAAGCAGCCGGAACGCCCTTCGGTGCTGATGAATCTCAAGGAAAAGTGCGATGCCCCGGAGTGCAATCCTACCGTCTGCCGGAAAGCGAGGGATGCGCATGAACTTTAACCATGAAGAACTCATGCTGATGATGCTCTACAACTCTGGCACCCGGCTGGGGCTTATCCACGAACTGCGGCTCATGCAGTGCTACCTGATGCCCGATGAAACCGCCCTGCGGGAGCTGTCGGAGGGGGTTATCGAAAAGCTGAAACTGCTGACTGATGCGGAGTTTGCCGAACTGGAATTTCCCCCGGACTGACTTTCGCCGCCTGCGGGCGGCGTACATAGGCTCTTTTACAATGGGATTCGGTGTGGTATACTGAACTCGACAAATCGGGATTTGTCTTGACTTTATAAATTTCCCCGCCTGATTTGCCCCGTTCATTGTCCAGATAGTACATATAGCAGTGGTCACAGCCCTCACTGTATTTGCGGCAGCCATGCCAGGGATTCCAAATATCACTGCTCATACCGATTCCTTTCCAGTTCGCAAATCAGACTGTGAGGCATTCTTCGTGGCCCACGTACCGCACCAATCCCATAGGCTTTCAGCTTCTCAAACGGGAGAAAAGACGGGTTGTACTGATCCAGCTTTTTCAATCTCATCACATGGTTCATATGTACGTTGCCATCATCATAATGGTAAGGAATATTGACTTCTGTAGCTTCGCACCGATATAGAACAGCGGAAACCGGGGCCGTAACATATAGACAGACAACATCGCCAACGGCTACTTCCTCCTGTTTATAGCCTTGGTCAGTAGTTTGATACTATGTACGAACTTTCTGCGTACTTGCTTTCGTTTTCGGATACCGTACAATATTTATACAATGAATCGTCAAGAGAGGAGGCAACAAGGTGACTTCTTTAACCATAGAACAAAAAAGAGTGGACATATACCCAAGCGCAAAGCCGGGCAGCCCAGTTATCTATCTCAACACCTTTTCCAATGCCGTTAACAGTGTGTATAAAAACCTGATGGCGCTCGGCTGCCCAGATTTCTGTCTGGTGGCGGTCAGTCAGCTGAAATGGGATCATGACATGACACCGTGGTATATGGGGCCGATCTCTAAACACGATACGCCCTGCACCGGGGGTGCGGATGATTACCTGAAACTGCTTCTGGATGAAATTATGCCGGAAGCGGAAGCGCTCCTTCCCGGTGCGCCCGCCTGGCGGGGCCTCGCCGGTTACTCGCTGGCCGGGCTGTTCGCCCTCTACGCTCTCTACCAAACGGATGTGTTTGCCCGCGCAGCGAGTATGTCAGGTTCCTTCTGGTTTGATGGCATCATGGAATATGTGTGCTCCCATGAGATGAAGCGCAAACCTGACTGTCTGTATTTTTCTCTCGGAGACAAGGAGAGCTCCACCGATAATCCGATTTTGAACGTTGTGCAGCAGAATACGCAGGAGATAGAAACACTGTGCCACGGGAAAGGCATCGAAACCACCTTCGTACTGAACAGTGGCAGCCACTATCAGGCGTGCAACAAGCGCACAGCGGCTGGCATTCACTGGATATTAAATAGATAAACCGACAAGGAGATAAAACGATGGATACGATCTATTCGCTTTTTCAGAAGGTAGTTAAAGAACATGAAAATGCCCCGGCTATCATTGAAAACGACCGCACCATGACTTTTGGAGAGCTGTCCAACATGGTGGATATGATCACGTGCAGCTTTCCGCAGGAAGTACACAGCATCGGCATCGTCATGCGTCACCGAACCGAGATGATTGCCTCGATTCTGGCGGTACTCAAATGCGGCGGCCGATATGTCCCAGCCGAGCCGGATTTTCCCACCGGGCGCATCCATGACATGATGACCGAGGCACAGGTGGATTTTGTGCTGACGGAACACGCCTTTGCGCCCAAACTGAGCAGTTTCCCCATCCGCTATACAGATTGTGAGATCTGCGGCGTGGAGACGCCCTCCTGGAAGCGCAACGCCATCGAAGACCCGGAACGCCCCGCCTATGTGCTGTATACGTCAGGTACCACCGGGCGGCCCAAAGGTGTCTGTGTCACCAACCGCAATGTTTGCCATTATGTCCGTGCCTTTGCCAACGAGTTCCATCCCGGCCCCGGTGATGTCATGCTGCAATATTCCGTCTGTTCTTTTGACATCTTTGTGGAGGAAGTGTTCACCAGTCTGCTGAATGGTGCCGCTCTGGCCATCCCCGCTGACGAGGATAAGGCCGACATCCATGCATTGATGGCTTTTGTGGAACGCCACCATGTGACTATGATCAGCGGCTTTCCGTATCTGCTGGCAGAAATGAACCACCTGTCTGTCATTCCGTCCTCTCTGCGGCTGCTTATCAGCGGCGGCGATGTGTTGCGGGGCGTTTATGTGGATCACCTGCTGAACAAAGCAGAGGTTTACAACACCTACGGCCCCTCCGAGACAACGGTCTGCGCCTCCTATTACCGTTGTAATAGTGGAACTGTGCTGGAGGACGGTACCTATCCCATCGGTCATCCTGTACTAGGTGCGCAAATCAGGATTCTGGATCAATCTGGCAACGAGGTTGCCAAAGGGCAGACGGGTGAGATTTGCATTTATGGCGGCGGTGTATCTCTGGGCTACATTGGCGACCATGCCGAGGAAAACAGAGCTTTTGAGCGGCAGCCGGACGGTAGCACCATGTACCGCAGCGGCGATTTGGGCTATATCCTGCCGGATGGCAACATTGCATTCCTGCACCGCAAGGACGACCAGATCATGATTTACGGCAAGCGGGTGGAACTTGCCGAGGTGGAGTCCCGGCTCTATCGGTGCAAGGATGTGCAGCAGGCTATTGTCCGGGCTTTTACAGACGAGGATGGACTGTCCTATATGACCGCCTATGTGGTGCCTTCCGACAATAAGCTGAAAGTCTCGGAAGTAAAAAAAGAACTGTCTGAAAATTTGACTTCCTTTATGATCCCAGAGTTCTTTGTGAAGATGAAGCAGATTCCTTTGAATGTCAACGGTAAGCCGGATGTGTCGAAACTGCCGGTGGTAATGAAAGCGGGGGCATTATAATGGAGATTCAGATCCGGCAGGCCACGATCCAGGACCTGAATGTATTGATGCAATGGCGAATGGAAGTCTTGCATGAGGTATTCTCCATCCCCTCGGAGCGGTCTGTAACAGAGCTGGAATCGGAAAATCGCCGCTACTATCAAACAGAACTGCCGCAGGGCGGACATATTGCCTGCTTTGCCTACGTAGGGGAGGAAATCGTCGGCTGCGGCGGGATATGCCTCTATCATGAGATGCCCTCACCGGACAATCTAAACGGGAAATGTGCCTACCTGATGAACATTTATACCCGGCCGCAGTTTCGCGGACACGGCATAGGGAACAGAATCGTCAGGTGGCTTGTAGAGCAGGCTCGTCAGCGGCATATTTCAAAAATTTATCTTGAAACCTCAAACAAAGGCAGGCCGCTGTATCAAACAATCGGTTTTGCCGATATGAAGGATATGATGAAACTGTCCCGTGAAAAATAAGCAAAATCAAAGGAGCATACATACAATGGAGCCAATCATCTGAAACGTTGAAGTAAAAAGCGTCCTCACAAAATCCAATTTGCCTGTGAGTGATTATTCGGTCAATCCTTATGTGGGCTGTGGCCACGGCTGCAAATATTGCTACGCATCTTTTATGAAGCGTTTTACCAATCACCCGGAGCCCTGGGGAGAGTTCATAGACGTTAAATTTTGGCCGGAAATCAAACACCCGGAGCGGTATGCAGGGAAAGAACTGTTTCTCTGTTACGTGACCGACCCATATCAGCCGCTGGAGGAAACCGTCTGCCGCACCCGCGCCATTTTGGAGCAGATGCAGGGCAGCGAATGTAGCCTCAGTATTGCTACCAAGTCTGACCTGGTGCTGCGTGACCTTGACCTCATTAAAACATTCCCCAATGCGCGGGTATCCTGGTCGATCAAACACACTGGACGAAGATTTTCGCGCTGATATGGACAATGCAGTGAGCATTGAGCGGCGGCTGGCCGCTATGAAAGCATTCCATGATGCTGGTGTGCGCACCACCTGCTTTATCTCGCCGATTTTCCCCGGCCTCACCGACCTGCCCTCCATCATCCACCGGGCGAAGAATCAATGTAATTTGGTCTGGCTGGAAAACCTAAACTTGCGGGGCGGTTATAAGAAAACGATTTTTGACTATATAACGGAAAAACATCCAGACCTGCTGCCGCTGTACGATACCATTTACAATAAAAAAGAACGCAGCTACTGGTCAATGCTGGATGCGCAGATGCGGCAGTTTTGCCAAGAGGAAGGGCTACTGTATGTCCGGGATGATGATTCCATCAAACGCCCGTTCAACGATCCGCCTATCGTGGTCAATTATTTTTTCAACGAAGAGATTATCCCTCGGCCAAAATGCAGAAGAACAGGTAATCAAAACTATATAGTAACATGCAGAAAGCTAGAAGTTGTAGAGGTGAGGTTATGAAACGCGCAGAATTAGAATCAGACATATAACGCCGAGACAGATTATCCGTGGCTCAAATATCCGAATTATGAGGTGTTCCGGCATTGTAATAATCGGAAGTGGTTTGCTCTGATTATGGATGTACCAAAGAACAAGCTGGGGCTGCAAGGCGAAGAAATGCTGAAAGTGGTCGATTTCAAATGTGACCCAATTCTGATTGGCACACTACGAGAGGAACCCGGCTTCTTCCCGGCGTATCACATGAGCAAGGATAGCTGGATTACTGTTGCACTGGATGGCAGCGTATCAGATGACAAAACCAAAATGTTGCTTGATATGAGTTATGAAGCAACGATACCCAAAACATGAAAAAAGAGATACTGACAAATTCCAGTTTACCACCCAAGAACATCCATGAGAGAGGAGTGACCGTTATGAAGGAAAACAGAAAACTATTAAAAGAAGTGCTCAAGGACATCCGGCACGACATGACCGATGAGGAAGTGCTGAATCTGCTGGCAGACAGTAAGATCTCCGTCAGTCCTGAAAGCGAAAAAGAAAAGTATACGCTGGGGCAGCGTGCAGCAGATTCCATTGCAAAATTTGCCGGAAGCTGGGCGTTTATCTTTTCCTTTACCGGTGTTCTGATTCTTTGGATGGTGGTCAACACGGTGCTGGCTGCCAAAGCGTTTGACCCGTATCCGTTTATTCTGCTGAATCTGGTACTGTCCTGTGTGGCGGCAATTCAGGCACCGTTGATCATGATGAGCCAGAACCGTCAGGAGGAAAAAGACCGCCGCAGAGCGGAAAATGACTATAAAGTCAACCTGAAGACCGAGATCATGATCGAGGACCTGTACGATAAAGTAAACGCCATTCTTGCCAAGCAGTCCGCACTGGAAAAGCGGCTGCAAAACGATGGCAAAAATCATACAAAGCAGCAGGAAAACAACTGAATCCTAGCTTTTTTGCGCCAAAATGGGATAAGCCGGAAAGAAAACGGTGTGCGATTCCATCTCCCGGTGTTGATTTTTGTCTCATTGTGGTAATGGGGGGAAAGACAGATACAAGATATTGTTGCAAAAGTATTATTTTTTCGTGAATATTAGCACTCTGCTATTGACAGTGCTAAAATGCAGTGCTATAACAGTGGCGTGCTCAGGAGGAAGGGAAAAAGGAGAGCCGCAAGACTCCCCGGAAAGCTCTTCCGAGTGGACGCTTCAGATTTTTTGCCCCGACCCGAACGCCGGGATTGGAGGAATGATTTATGCTTATGCCGACTGTTTTCCATGAAAACCTGTTCGATGATTTCTTCGATCCGTTCTGGAATGACGCTGCACTGGAACGTATGATGAACCGTGAGGCTCGTGATACCTTTGGTAAGCGTGGTGCAAACATGATGAAGACCGATGTCAAACAGACGGACAACGGTTACGAAGTAGCTGTTGACCTGCCGGGCTGCAAGAAGGAAGACGTTCAGATGGATCTGAACGACGGCTACCTGACCATTCAGGCAGTGCGCAGCCACAGTAATGACGAAAAGGATAAGAAGGGCCGCTATCTGCGGCACGAATCCTTCTCCGGCACCTGCGCACGCAGTTTCTACGTGGGCGATGTGAAGAAGGAAGACATCCACGCAAAGTTCGAGGATGGCGTCCTGCACGTCGAGCTGCCTGCTCCTCAGCAGACGAAGGCTTTGCCTGAGAACCCGAATCTGATTGCAATCGAGTAAAACGCCGGTCGTGTGCGCCAAGGCACAACGCACATAAGATGCCCCCGGAGAGCCGCAACAAGCCCTCCGGGGGCATTTTTTGTTTCCCGGTATTTTTCCGCAGCGGCAAGCCTTCGTCAAAACTCCGGGTGCCATTCATCCCGGATGCCAATGTCAGCACAGATGATTTTTCCGCACAGCGGCGCAGAAGCTTCTGCCATATGCAAAGGCTTATAACTGTCGAAGGTTACGGTCAAATCTGCATAGGCAGCACCCTCGGCAACCTCCCCGGTATCCGTGTTGATGCCGCTGGGCAGGTCTACAGCCAGCACAAAGGTGTCGCTCTTATGCAGACGGCGTATCAGCCCGCAGGCAGCAAGACCGGAAGGCCGAAGTGCACCATGGAACCCGGTGCCATAGAGAGCATAGCCAATGGATACCACAAAAAGATCACCCATCGACCGTCTGCTGGAGATGGCAGAAAAGTTTGCCGCAAAACACGAATAAACTACCATAGATTCCATAAGCGAGTGACCTGAAAAGGCCGCTCGCTTTTTTGTTTACAACGAGATTGAAGGGAGGAACGCTATGCCAAGCAAAACCGAAGAATATCTCGCCCTTGCCCAGCGCACGGCCAACGGCTTGACCCGGTACTGGGAAAGCTGGACGGACTACCTGACCACTGCATCCCGACTGTACAAGTACCCCTTTGCAGACCAGCTGATGATCTACGCCCAGCGGCCCGATGCCACCGCCTGCGCCGACTATGACATCTGGAACAACCGGATGAACCGTTATGTCCGGCGCGGTTCTAAGGGCATCGCCCTGCTGGATGAATCCAGCGGATTCCCGCGCCTGCACTACGTTTTCGATGTGTCGGACACCGGGGTGCGCCGTAATTCCCGTGACCCCGACCTGTGGCAGTACAACGATGACCTGAAACAGCCGGTTTCAGAAATGCTCGCCGCCACCTACGGCATCAGCGGAGAGCGTGTCAGCCAGCAGCTTGCGGATGTTGCCGGGAAACTGGTGGCGGATTACTGGGACAACAACAGCGAGGACATCAGCGCCATCGTTGACGGTTCGCTGCTGATGGATTATGATGAAGCCGGGGTGGAGATGCAGTTCAAGTCTGCCGCCGCCATTAGCGTCACCTACACGCTGCTGGAACGCTGTGGATTTGAGCCGGATGGCTATTTTGACAAAGACAGTTTTCAGGCCATCTACGATTTTTCTACCCCGGACACTGTCTACACACTCGGTGCCGCAGTCAGCGACATCAGCCGCGAAGTCCTGCGCACCGTCGAGCGGGCAGTCAAAACGACCATCCGCCGCCGAAACAATGAAAGGAGCCAGCATGAATATGAGCAGCAATCTGAACTACACGCAGACCGGGGATTATCTTCTCCCGAACCTGACCCTGCATCAGCCGAAGACCCCGCTGGGCAAGTACGGCAGGATGCGCCTGAGCTTTCTGAGGCAGCAGCACCCGGTTCTGTACCACACGATGCTCCTGAACGGGAGCCTGTACCCGACCCTGACCGAACTGGAGCAGACCGCAGCAGCGATGAAGAAGCAACTGATGGCCGATCTGCTGGCGAAGAACCCGGCCCCGGACAAGGAGAAGAATCAGATGGCGTGGGTACAGCACATGAACAGCCTACAGGAGCAGGTCGAGGAAGTGATTCGGACGGAACTGATCTACAGCTAAGTTTTCTGGATGCCGTCATCCCCACCGAAGCCCAGCAAATTGAACATATCGACCGAGCGGAGAGCGAAAAATCGCCCTCCGCTTTTGTTTTGTCGCAAGCTGAAATTGAGAATGAACTGCGCAAGCATGGTTCCGGTTTTCAGGATGGCAAGCAGCGGATCATCGAACTGTACCAGACACAGCCCGACCGCAAACTCCGCGCTAAAGCATTGGCGAAAGAGTACGGCATCGGCGGACATTCGCAGGATTTTCTGGATGGCAGCAGCGGTTTTGTAAATCATGATGGAAAAGGACTTGAATTTGACCACTACCCGGATCATCAAAAGGTTACGTTAAGCTGGACACAGGTCGAGAAATACATCGACCTGATGATTCAGTCTGACCGCTACCTGACCGATAAGGAAAAAGAGCATCGTGCCGCCGTGCAGGAAGCGGAACGACAGCTCCCAATGCTGGATGGTGATGCCGCTGCCGAATACAATGCTCTGAAAGAGCAGTACCCCAATACCCTGATTGGCTTTGAACTGGGCGGATATTTTCTGTTCTATGACAAAGATGCAATCACTGTAAAGGAAGTTTTTCGTTCTAATTTGCTGTCACAGGAAAATGCGCTGGGAAAAGTCAAAGTGACCGGCTTTTTGCGCAGAGAGTGGGTAGCAAAATCGCAGAAGCTGTGGGCCGAGGGCAACAGCATCTATCTAGCCGGACAGGGCGGAGATGGTACCCACCATCAGACAAAATATCTGCGAGAGGAAGATTATCTGCCGATCGGCATCATCGTCAAGCTAGATGGCCGGGATTTCCGTGTGGATCACGTCAACTTCATGTTCAAATCCGTCAGCTTGCAGGACATGGACTTGACCAACAGCGGACAGCCCATCTTCCGGGTTGAACGGTTGCCCAATATCCGGGAACTGTATGAACAGCAGGATGAAATTATTGACGTTTCTCCTGAAAAGGCTGTTGATTACAAGGTCGGTGACGAAGTTGTTGTTGACCTTCCCACCCGAACCATCGAAGGCAAAATCGGCTATGTTGGCGAAACCGATGTGCGCATCGACACCAGCGCGCATGGGCAGTCGTGGGATAACGAGGTACTCAACAAGCAGCAATTCGAGGACGGTCTGCGGCGGGATGAACCTACACCTGATGAGGAACTGGACAAGTTGCCTATCTCTGTGGAGGTCAATGGCGAGTGGCAGACCTTTCCGGATGCTGTTGCCGCAGACGAAGCCCTGAACGCTGAACCGATGCCGGAAGCCGCAGGAAATTTTCACATCACGGATGATAATTTGGGTGTCGGAGGCCCCAAGCAGAAATTCGCCCGCAATATTGAAGCCATCCAGACCTTGCGCACTTTGGAGCAGGAGCATCGCGGTGCCACCGCCGAGGAGCAGCAGGTGCTTTCGCAGTATGTAGGCTGGGGCGGTCTTGCAGATGTCTTTGACCCCAACAAGGAAAACTGGTCTGCCGAGTACACCCAACTGAAAGGGTTGCTCACCGAAGAGGAGTATGCCGCCGCCCGCGCTTCCACTCTGAATGCCCACTATACCTCTCCGGTGGTAATTCGCGCCATCTATGATGCTGTGGAAAAGATGGGCTTCCAGTCTGGAAATATCTTGGAGCCTTCCTTGGGTATTGGCAACTTTTTCGGTATGCTGCCCTCTGGCATGGCTGACAGCCGTCTGTATGGTGTGGAACTGGATTCCATCACCGGACGCATCGCCCAAAAACTATATCCACAGGCCGACATTACGGTTGCTGGCTTTGAAACCACCGACCGCCGAGATTTTTACGACCTTGCCGTAGGTAATGTCCCTTTCGGTCAGTACAAAGTCAACGACAAGGCGTACAACAAACTGGGTTTTTCTATCCACAACTACTTTTTCGCCAAGACTATCGACCAGATCCGACCGGGCGGCGTGATTGCTTTCGTGACCAGCCGTTTCACGATGGACAGCAAAGACAGCAGTGCCCGCAAGTACATGGCGGAACGTGCTGATTTGCTGGGAGCCATCCGCTTACCCAACAACGCTTTTAAGGCAAATGCAAGCACCGAGGTTGTTTCGGATATCCTCTTTTTGCAGAAGCGTGACCGCCCTGCAGACATCGAACCTGCATGGGTGCAGCTGGGGCAGACCGAAGATGGCTTCAATATCAATCAGTATTTTGTAGACCATCCGGAAATGGTGCTGGGAAATTTGGAACTAGAAAGCACCCAGTACGGCCATGACCTGACCGTTGCACCAATCGAAGATGCAAACCTTGCAGACCAGCTTACCGAAGCGGTGCAGCACATCGAGGGCCAGTACACTGCGGTGGAGATTGCCGCTCCGGACGTTGCCGATGCGGAAGTGCAGCGCAAAACTCTGCCCGCAGACCCTACCGTGAAGAATTTCAGCTATACTGTGGTGGATGGTGAAATCTACTACCGCGAGAACTCCATCATGACACAGATTGAACTGTCCGACAACGCCAAAGGCCGTGTGGCTGGCATGGTGGAACTGCGGCAGATCGTCAACGAGTTGATCGACCAGCAGTTGAATGACTTCCCGGACGAGGATATCAAGGCATCGCAGGCAAAGCTGAATTATGCCTACGATGCGTTTACTGCAAAATACGGTCTGATCAACGACAAGAAAAATGCCCGCCTGTTCGATGATGACAGCTCCTATTATCTGCTCTGCTCGCTGGAGAATCTGGACGAGAATAAAAATCTCAAATCTAAGGCAGATATGTTCACCAAGCGGACGATTCGCCCAGAACGTATTGTCACCAGCGTGGATACCCCCAGCGAAGCACTGGCGGTATCCATTGGCGAGCATGGCAAGGTTGACCTGCCCTACATGGCCGACCTGCTGGGTACTCCCGGCAACTACGAGCGCATCACCACTGAACTGTCCGGTGTGATCTTCAAAGAGCCTGCCGCTGATGCAGACGACCCGGAAGCTGGTTGGCAGACTGCGGACGAATACCTTTCCGGCAATGTGCGCGATAAGCTTCGCATGGCACAGCTTGCTGCAGAAAGCCACCCGGAGTTCAGGGTCAATGTTGAAGCTCTGGAAAAAGCCCAGCCCAAAGATCTGGAAGCCTCTGAAATTGATGTGCGTTTGGGTGCCACATGGCTTGACCCCTCCATCGTGCAGCAGTTCATGATGGAAACTTTTCAGCCACCCTATCGCATCCGCTACAACAACGCCATCACCGTCCGTTACTCTCCTTATACTTCCGAATGGCGGATCAGCAATAAATCTGCTACTGGCTACGGTGACATTATGGCCACCGAAACCTACGGCACCCGCCGGGCCAATGCCTATAAAATCTTGGAGGACACACTGAACTTGCGCGACAGCCGCGTCTATGATACCATCGAGGAGGATGGCAAGGAAAAACGTGTGCTGAACCAGAACGAAACCACTCTCGCCCAGCAGAAACAGCAGGCCATCAAGGACGCTTTTGCTGGATGGGTCTGGAAAGACCCGCAGCGGCGCACTCTGCTGGTGAAAAAGTACAATGAGCTTTTTAACAGCACCCGGCCCCGCGAGTATGACGGTTCCCACATTCATTTCGTGGGCATGAACCCGGAGATCAGTCTGCGGGAACACCAGCGCAATGCCATTGCTCACGTTTTGTACGGCCACAACACTCTGCTGGCACACGAAGTTGGTGCCGGCAAGACTTTTGAAATGGCCGCTGCTGCGATGGAATCCAAACGCCTGGGTTTGTGCCAGAAAAGTCTTTTTGTTGTGCCCAACCACTTGACGGAACAATGGGCCTCGGAGTTTCTGCATCTCTATCCCAATGCAAAGCTGCTGGTCACCAGCAGGAAAGATTTTGAACCCGGCAACCGCAAGACTTTTTGCAGCCGCATCGCAACCGGCGACTATGATGCGGTTATCATCGGACACAGCCAGTTTGAAAAGATACCCTTGTCCGCAGAACGACAGGAGCGTCTGATTCAGGAACAGATGGATGAAATCGAGGAGGCCATCGAAGAAGCGAAAGCACAGGTTGGCGAGCATTTCACAGTAAAGCAGCTGGAAAAGTTGCGCAAGTCTCTGAAACAGAAACTGGAAAAGCTGCAAGGTGCAGACCGTAAAGATGATGTGGTTACGTTTGAACAATTGGGCGTAGACAGGTTGTTTGTAGATGAAAGTCAGGCGTTTAAGAACCTCTACTTGTACACGAAAATGCGTAATGTCGCAGGTTTGAGTACGAGCGAGGCGCAAAAATCCAGCGATATGTTCGGCAAGTGTCGCTATCTGGATGAAATCACCGGAGGGCGCGGTGTCATTTTTGCAACGGGTACGCCCCTGAGCAACAGCATGACCGAGATGTACACCCTCATGCGCTATCTCCAGTACAACACCTTACAGCAGAAAGGACTGACCCATTTTGATGCGTGGGCATCCACCTTCGGTGAGACGACCACGGCCATTGAACTTGCGCCCGAAGGTACCGGATACCGTGCACGCACCCGGTTCGCTAAGTTCTTCAACCTTCCCGAATTGATGGCGATGTTCAAAGAAGCGGCGGATATCAAGACCAGTGATCAGTTGAACCTGCCAGTGCCCCAAGCTAAATTTGAAACCGTAGTGGTCAAGCCTTCGGAAATCCAGCAGGACATGGTGCAGGCGTTGAGCGAACGTGCAGCCGAAGTCCACAGCGGTTCTGTTGACCCTTCTGTGGATAATATGTTGAAAATTACGTCGGATGGCCGCAAAATCGGTCTTGATCAGCGGTTGATGAACTCGGCTCTGCCTGATGACCCCAGCAGTAAGTTGAATGCCTGCGTCAACAACGTCCTGCGCATCTGGAACGACACCAAGGAACAGAAGCTGACCCAGCTGATTTTCTGCGATATGTCTACTCCCAAGGGGGACGGTTCATTCAACGTCTATGACGATATCCGCTCCAAGCTGCTCACTGCTGGTGTGCCAGAGCAGGAAATCGAGTTCATCCACAACGCAGATACGGAGAACAAGAAAGCAGAACTTTTCTCCAAGGTGCGCAGCGGACAGGTGCGTGTGCTGCTGGGCAGCACTGCAAAAATGGGAGCCGGTACAAATGTCCAGACGCTGCTTGTGGCGGTGCATCATCTGGATGTAGGCTGGCGTCCGTCGGATATGACTCAGCGCAATGGCAGAATCATCCGTCAAGGCAATCAAAACAAACAAGTGTACGTCTATAATTACGTCACTGAATCGACATTTGACGCCTACTTGTACCAGACCTTAGAGAATAAGCAGAAGTTCATTTCGCAGATCATGACGAGCAAGTCGCCTATGCGCTCCTGCGATGATATTGATGAGCAGGCTCTGTCTTACGCTGAAATCAAGGCTCTGTGTGCTGGTGACCCGCGCATCCGGGAAAAGATGGATTTGGACGTGCAGGTAGCAAAATTGAAGGTGCTGCGCGGAGACTTCCAGAATCAGAAATATCGTCTGGAGGATAAGCTGCTCAAAACTTTCCCAGAGGAGATCCAGAAACAGAAAACACGCATTGCTGCTTTACAACAGGATTCACAGATTGCAGCAGCACACCCGCAGGACAAAGAAAACTTCTGCGGCATGACCATCAAGGGCATGGTGTACGATGACAAAAAGGCTGCAGGCGAACGGCTGCTGCTGGCTCGGCAAGAGATGCCCAATGCTGATATGATGCTGCTGGGCACCTACCGTGGCTTTGAACTGAACATCCGGTTCGACAGCTTCAAAAATGAGCATCAAGCCGTTCTCCGGGCAGAGTTGAGCTATCCGGTATCGCTGGGCGATGATGCGCGCGGCAATATCACTCGTCTGGACAATGCCATCGACAACTTTACGGACCGTATTGCAGACGCTGAAAATGCTCTGCAAAATCTGGAGCAGCAGAAACAGGCTGCAGAGGTTGAAGTGGCAAAGCCGTTTGCACAGGAGGAAGAACTGGCCGAAAAGTCTGCCCGACTTTCTGAATTGAACGCCTTGCTGAACATTGATCGCAGTTCGGCACAGGATTCTCCCGAAAAAACAGAAGAAACTCCCACAACTCGTCCGTCCGTGCTGGCTGCGCTGGAGGAAAAGGTCAACCAACCGGAACCAGTCAAGCCGTTCAAGAGTTATCTGGATAAGGAGGGGCGATAATGTGAAAAAGCGGGAACACCGTCTATTTATTCGTGTGACCGATGAAGAACGAAACCGCATTTTAGATAAGATGTATGGAATGGGCATCCACAGTCTGAGTGCCTATATCCGCAAAATGGCACTGGATGGCTACTGCCTGAATCTCGACCTTCCACAGCTGCGCCGAATGGCTTATCTGCTTCAGAATTGCAGTAACAATCTGAATCAGGTCGCCAAACGCGCTAACGAAAACGGCAAGATCTACTCTGCCGACCTTGCTGATCTGCGCACCCGGCTGGACGAACTGATTTCCATTGGCAAGCAGATTCTGACTAAACTGGCAAATCTCTAAGAAAATTCCCGCAGTTGGAGGACTGCGGGTGTACATATAATGCTTGACATCCTTGCAGTGCAATAGTCGATACCTTTATAATAAGAGCGAACAGAAAGGAAGTGCCTGATATGATGTCTATCCTGAAGAAAATTGTTCTCTTCCCGGTTTCTCTCTTTGTGGCTTTTCTGGCTCTGATGGCGAAGTGGCTGCTCACGTTGTCCAGCTATGTGGTTGCTCCGCTGATGCTCTACATCTTCGGCTGCGGCATCTACACTGCCTACCGCCAGACTTGGGATCAGTTCTTTATCCTGCTGGTAGCTGAGTTCATCTGCTTCGTTCTCTTTTTCGGTGCAACAGCCATCACCGAGGACATCGGACGTTTCAGTGAGTGGCTTGCCGAACTGTAAGAAATAGTTTTAATCGTTTGCCGCCTTCGGGCGGCATTTTTCTTTTATGGGGGTGATTCAGGATGGCCGCGACACGGCTGATCGCGTTGCACAAAAACAAGGGCAAGTCGGTTGCGGCTTGTCTGAAAAGCCGCACAGACTATGTGCAGAATCCAGATAAGACCGAACAAGGTGAACTGGTAAGCTGCTACGAGTGTAGCCCTCTGACAGTCGATGAAGAATTTATGCTTTCCAAGCGGCAGTATGAACTTGCTACCGGGCGCAGACAGAAAAGCGACATCATCGCCTATCAAATTCGACAGTCTTTCAAACCCGGTGAGATCACCGCCGAGGAAGCCAACAAGGTGGGCTATGAACTTGCCATGCGGTTTACCAAGGGCAAATACGCTTTTATCGTTGCCACCCACACAGACCGTCACCACATCCATAACCATGTGATTTTCAACTCCACCGCATTGGACGGTTCAAAAAAGTTCCGGGATTTTTTCTTTTCGGCACTGGCCGTTCAGCGGTTGAGCGACTTGATTTGTCTGGAGCATCAGCTCTCTGTTATTGAAATAAAGCCCTACCGGGAACGGCAGAAACGTACCCTCTATCCACCCAAAGAAAGCAATCGTGATAGGCTGTGTGGCATCATCGACAGCATCCTTGCAGAAAAGCCCAAGGATTACGAAGATTTTCTGCAAAAACTGGAACAACAGGGTTATGAGGTCAAGCGTGGAAAATACACTTCCGTCAAGGGCGCACGGCAGAAGCGGTTCATCCGCTTCAAAACGCTGGGGGCTGGGTACAGTGAGGATGAACTGCAAGCGGTGATTGCGGGAAAAACCGAACACCGTCCGCGTCAGACACAGCCGTTCCAAGAGCCGCCGTTCCAATTGCTGGTTGACATTCAGGCAAAGCTCTCCGAGGGCAAAAGCGAAGGCTATGCACGATGGGCGAAAAAATATAATCTGAAAGAAATGTCCAAGACGCTGATTTTCTTGCAGGAGCACAAAATTGGCAGCGCAGATGAACTGAATGAACGCACAGCGGCGGCAACAGAAAAATACCACCAGCTGGGAGATTCCATCAAAGCCGCCGAAACACGGATGGCGGAAATTGCTGTGCTGAAAACGCACATCGTCAATTACGCCAAGACCCACCCAGTCTACGATGCCTACCGGAAAGCGGGATATAGCAAAAAGTTTCTGGATACTCACCGGGAAGAAATCACACTGCACAAAGTAGCCAAGGCCGCTTTCGATGAAACTGGCTTAAAAAAGCTGCCGAAGGTCAAAGCACTGAATGCAGAGTATTCCGATCTTCTGACCCAAAAGAAAGCAGCCTACCCGGACTATCGCAAGGCACGAGAAGAAATGCAGGAGTTGGTAAAGGCACAGAAAAATATTGAATTGTTCTTCGCAGAAGAAAAAGACGCACAGGAAAAGCAGCAGACCCGATAAACGAAAGTCGCCGAGGATTCTAACCCTTTCATGGGGCGGAATCCTCGGCGACTTTTTTAGTTTATGTAGCAGCGATCCTGCGTTACGAGCCAATCTTCACACAGCCGTTGGGCTTCATCTGTTGAGCGGCACACGCAATTGAACAGCTTGCCGTGCAGGGAGCAGTAGGTGTAACGGATTTTGGGCACACCGTTCTCATCCCGAAACTTTGTGTAGCGTTCCTCACCGGGCATCAGATAAAGCTGCTCCATTTCTGCATCGTCCTTTCCGTTTTCATGTGTCAGGCACACAACGCACCTATTCTATCATGAACTTAGGAATTATGCCATTGACGCTTGCACCAAAAAGCGCCCCGGATTTTCGGAGAGAGTGTGCATTGACACATTCAATAGCGTTCGGAAAGAACGCGCAGCCTGCACCGGAACGGTGCAGATCAGAAAGGGTTTGGGATTTCCCAACAAGCATTTTGCAACGCAAAATTTGCATTTGTGCGCACGAATGCACTGCTTGCTACAATGGTGTTGGTTCTGAGAAGTTCACAGCCAGTGAGCTATACAGATGCCCAAACCTAAGCTACAATGAAGATGTGCTGAGAGAACGAAGCATTGCTTGAGCTGAACGCTCGTACGCGCAAACTGTTCTCCGCCATCTCCATTGCAGCGTTCGATTGACGCAGGTTGAGTTATCGGCAGATAAAAATGTTGCCGTACATTCGTGTCACAAAGCAAGCTGAATCGGTAATGGGCATAGGCGGAACCGGCATTAATATCCTCGACCGCGTGGGCGGCGGCGATGCCTTCGCCAGCGGCCTCATCTACGCCATGCTGCACGACTACAAGGCCATGGATATGATCAACTTTGCCGTGGCCAGCAGCGCCATCAAGCACACCATCCACGGCGATGCCAACATCACCGACGAAGTAAGCTCCATCCGCAACCTGATGAACATGAACTACGACATCAAGCGTTGAGTTTCGCCTTAGCGCTTCCGTCTGCCGGGAACCGACCGCTGCACGTTGGTTTCCGGCTTTTTTTATACCGTCAGCGTCACAAATTGACACCAATTTATCATTCTTCACGAAGTATGTGCTAAAATCTCTTGACAGCACCTCACAAAATATGTTATCTTTTGTAAACATCCTTGAAAAGATATGACATTTTCTGGGGACCGAACACAAACCGATTTTTCTCTGGAGGAAAGACCCATGAAACAGGAGATCATCCGCAAACTGAGCGCTGCCGTGGCCATGAGCCTCGTTGTTGGCGTCTCTCTGGCCGCCTGCGGCGGCAGCAGCAGCTCCACCGCTGCCGGTGTGACTAAGACCGGCTCTGCCGACGGCTTTGGCGGTGCTGTCACCGCCACCCTGACCGTGGATGCCAACGGCACTGTTACCGACTGCAAGCTGGAAGGTGCACAGGAGACCGAAAGCATCGGCGGCGCTGCACTGGAAGAGCTGTCCAAGCAGGTCGTGGCCGCCAACGGTCCCGCCATCGACGGCGTTGCCGGTGCCACGGTGACCACCAAGGCCGTCCGGAAGGCTGTTGCCGCCGCACTGGGTGTGGAGCTGGCCGAAGAGGCTCCCGCCGACTCTGCTGCCGCAGCCCCCGCTGAGCCCGCCGCCATCGTCCCGGTGGAAGGCGGCATCCAAATCGGTCAGGCCTATGCTGCCGCCCACGGCACCAAGTGCTTCACCGAAGCGGTGGCTGTGGTGAAGGATGACGTCATCCTCGCCGCCTACCTCGACGATTTCCAGTTCACCAGCGCCGATGCAGGCGTGACCGCTGTGCCCAACTCCGACTCCGACTTTGCCGCAGGCTACGCCGAGGGCAAGGTGCTGATGTCCAAGCGGGCCAACGCTGATTATTACAGCAAGATGATGGCCGAAAAGGGCGGCTCCACGGTCGCTCTGGACGCAAACTTCGATGCCATCCAGAACTTTGCTGTCGGCAAGACCATCTCCGAGCTGGAGGATGTAGCCGCCAAGGGTGCCGAGGCTGTGGACGCCGTCTCCGGCGCAACGCTGGTGGATACCGCCGGTTATCTCTCTGCCATCGTGGATGCCGCCAAAAACGCCCAGACCACGCAGGCCGTGGAGTTCAACGGCAGCTCCGAGGACCTGAAGCTGAATGTGGTCTATGGGGCCGCACACGGCACCAAGTGCTTCACCTCCGGCGCTGTCGCCACCGCCGGGGACACCATCGTGCTGAGCTACATTGACGAGTTCCAGTTTGCCGGTTCGGACGCCGGGGTCGTCGGTGTGCCCAACTCCGATTCTGACTTCGGCGCAGGCTACGCCGAGGGCAAGGTGCTGATGTCCAAGCGGGTCAACGCCGATTACTACAGCAAGATGATGGCCGAAAAGGCTGGTTCCACCGTTTCGCTGGATGCCAACTACGACGCCATCCAGAACCACGTGAACGGCATGAGCATTGCCGACGCCGAGGCTCTGAGCAAAGATGAAAAGGCTGTGGACGCCGTTTCCGGTGCCACGCTGGTGGATACTGCCGGCTACGTTGGTGTGCTGGTGGATGCCGCAAAGTAAGGCAAGAAAAATAACGTTCCTCTGAACACAGCAGCGCCCGCCGGGAGATCTCCCGGCGGGCGCTGCTTATTTATTATACGCAGTTAGCATAATCCAACCGTCTGGTGGAAGAAAAGGCAGGCCACCTGTATGCAGTCTGCCTTTTGCCTGATGCGAAAGCCCGCAGACACGCGGGGCTTACAGCACCAGCGAGGGCGCGGTGTAGACCCGTGCCTTCAGCTCGCTGTTTAGCATATACAGCCCCTTGCTGTCACCGCCGAACAGATCCATCTTGGTAATGAGGTCAGCGGCGTTCTTCTCCTCCTCACCCTGTTCCTTGATGAACCAGTCCAGCATCTGCATGGTGCGGAAGTCCCTGACCTCGTATGCGGCGGCGTAGATGGCATTGATGCTGGCGGTGACCAGCATCTCGTGTTCCAGTGCTCTTTTCAGCGGGGCCGTGTGGTCGCCTCGTTCCCACTCCGGCTTTGCGATAGCCTCAAAGGTGACGCCCTCGCCGTTATTCTGCAAATACTGACAAAACAGCATGGCGTGATCCCGTTCCTCCTGCGCCTGTACCCGGTACCAGTTCTCAAAGCCGTCCAGTCCGACGGCGGCGTAGTAGTTGGCAAAGTCCAGATACAGATAGGCGGAGTAGAACTCCTTATTGATCTGCTCGTTGAGCAGAAGAGATACGTTAGCGTTCATGATACTTCTCCTCCATAAGATTGTCTTTTCCTGCTCCCGGCATGGGGGCAGATATACCGTACCCAGAGCGATGCTGGGATGCTCCCTTTTTTCATCTCCAGGAACACCTGCTCCGCCTTGGGATGCTGCTGCAGCTCCGTTACGGCGGCCAATATCTCCTCTGCGTATTTTGGCATACCGCCAATTCTCCAAATGCAAGAATGAACCTTATTATTTTGCTTTTATTATACCTATATTTTTTTCTCTGTCAACAACCACAAAGGGCTTGTGCTCCAAAAGCTGCCTCGAAGCCGATTTTCTCAAATTATGTGACGCCGTCACAGTAAAACCGCTTGTCACGCGGTAATACTACGCATAAAAGCACAGCCGCAGAGTACATCTGTGGCTGTGCTTTGTGTTCAGTTGCTCACTGTTGTGTGGACTGGATATGGAGAGACAACATATCTCCCGATCTTACATGGGTTATCTTATCTGCCATCACTCTGGCAGTTTGCCTTGCAGATATGTCGGCATCCCCACTGCGGTCGTATCCGGCCTGACCTTAAACATGGCTTTTTCAATCTACCTCCCTTATCGGTTTTCCGCGATATATTTCTCCGCCATGTGGACTGCCACCGCGCCGTCCGCCACGGCGGTGACCACCTGACGGAGGGGCTTCGTCCTCACGTCGCCCACGGCGTATACGCCGGGAATACTGGTTTCCGTGGTCTCTCCGGCCACGATATAGCCGCCGCCGTCCAGCGCCAGTTGACCCACCGCCAGCGCCGTGGCGGGCTGTCGGCCCACGCTGACAAATACGCCGTCGCAGTCCACCACGCTTTCCTCACCGGTGACGGTGTCCCGCAGGCGGACGCCGGTCAGCCTGTCCCCGGAAAGCAGCGCGGAAACGACGCTGTTCCAACGGAATTCCACGTTTTCGGCCTGTGCCAGCGGCTCGTGATAGATCTTGGTGGCCCGCAGGGTGTCTCTGCGGTGGACGAGGATCACTTTTTTCGCCACGCGGCTGAGAAGGAGGGCATCTGCCGCGGCGGAATTGCCGCCGCCCACCACGACCACCGTTTTGCCCTTGTAAAACATCCCGTCGCAGGCGGCGCAGTAGGCCACGCCCCGGCCCAACAGCTCCGTCTCTCCGGCAACGCCCAGCGTTCTGGGGTTCGCACCGGTGGCCAGCACCACGGTTTTCCCCAGAAAGATCCCCTCGCTGGTCTCCACGAGCTTTGGAACCGCCGTCAGATCCATGCGGAGGACTTCTGCGTATTCGCTGCGTGCCCCGAAGCGCTCCGCCTGCTTTTGCATCTTCTCCGCCAGAGAGAAGCCGTCGATCCCGTCCTCAAAGCCAGGATAGTTGTCGATCTGCTCGGTCAGGGCCATCTGCCCTCCGGCGGACAGTTTTTCCAGCACGATGGTGTCCAGCCCCGCCCGTGTCGCGTACAGGGCGGCGGTGTAGCCGCCCGGTCCGCCCCCCACCACGAGCATATCATAAACATGATTGTTGTTCATATCTGAACCCTCCGTTATTTCGCCAAGGCTTCCTGAATGAAACGGTCGATTTCTGCCTTTGAGCCGAGCGCGGTGATGGAATCCACGGCCTTTCCGTTCCGGTACAGCACCAGAGTTGGGATGTCCTCGATCCCCTCGGCCCCCGCCAGCCGCGGCTCCTCGTCAATGTTGATCTTGCCGACGGCGAGGCTGTCCGCGTATTCCTCTCCGATCTTCTCATACGCGGGGCCGATCCTCCGGCAGTAGCCGCACCAGGGCGCCCAGAAATCCACCAAAACGGGCTTTTCCTCCCGGATCGCCTGCTCAAACTGCTCCTGATTCATGTTCATAGCTGCCATATCTGCCAGCTCCTTTCCTTTGTTTGGGTATTCTCAAGACTCCGGTCTCGCCCCACACCACATCGTGACCTCAACCTGAGATGACGGTACTCTGCCCTTGGGACATAAAGCAGATGAGTAAGACCATCATCTGTACGAGAATAGCTGCGGTTTGTTGCAGCTTATTCTGCGCAGAGCTCAGCCACCAGAGCGTCCATCTGCGCTTCGCTGGTTTGGTTCAATGCACCACGCAGAGACACTACCGTTTCGTAAAGGTGGATATCCTTCATCTCCTCCAATTTGGTGCGCATCAGCCGCGCGGCAGCAGGTGCCCAAGAGCCGTCTTCAATAAGGCCAACCCGGCGGTTTCGGAATCCCTTTGTCCGTAAATGTTCCAAAAACTCCCTCATGGGCGGAAACAGTCCTCCGTCATAGGTGGAGCTGGCTAAAACCAACTTCCCGCAGTAGAATGCACTGGCAACAGCGTAGGAAAGGTCTGTTGCCGTCAGATCGCATATGTTGACCTGTACGCCTTTTTTCTCTAATTTACCCTTGAGGGTCTTCGCCGCATGGGCAGTATTTCCATGGATGGATGCGTGGGCAATCAGTATGCTCTCCGATTCTTCTGGTTCCCATTGTGACCAGAGATGATAGAGCCGCAGACACTCCTCCAGCCCTTCTGTAAGCACGGGACCGTGGAGCGGGCAGATTGTTTTGATCTCCAGCGCGGAGATTTTTTTCAGCAGAGCCTGCACCTGTGCGCCATATTTCCCGATAATATTGTAATAATACCGTCGGGCCTGCGGCACCCAGGGGGCACGGGCAGTCCGTTCCAGTGAGCCAAAGCGTCCGAAGGCATCCGCCGAGAACAGGATTTTTTCCGTTTCCTCATACGCCGTCATCACCTCCGGCCAGTGTACCATCGGTGCCAGCAGAAAGCGCAGCCGGTGCAAGCCCAAGGAAAGCGTATCTCTTTCGCCAACCTCCAGCATACGGTCTACCGACAATGCACCTGTGCCGAAGAACTGCTTGATCAGGGTAAATGTTTTCGCGTTTCCCACGATCTTCATCTCCGGGTACTTTTGTGCCAGCCGCATGAGACTGCCGGAATGATCCGGCTCCATGTGTGTGACCACAAGATAGTCGGGCCTGCGCCCCTCCAACACCCGCGCCACATTGGAAAGCCATTCTTCCGTTGCCCGTGCGTCCACGCTGTCCATCACGGCAATCTTCTCATCCAGAATGACATAGGAGTTGTAGCTCACTCCCATAGGCTGGACGGGGTACTGGTTTTCAAAGAGTGCCAATGTGTTATCATCCACCCCTACATAGCGGATGGCATCTGTTACCGTTTGGATAGCCATATAAAAAATACCTCCTATTTTCCTTACTCAGACTCTGACTGATAGGTTCTTCTTTTCTAATGAAACATACGCTCAACCGCGGATCGGCGGTCGCGCATTTTACCGTTGCCTTGCTTCCCCCAGAGTCGTTACATGTGGTACACCGCAGCGGAGCGAAGTCCTTCCGGCAGGCCGTCGGGCGCAGCAGGTGAAAGTTCCCAGCGTACCTGCCCCGCCCACTGGGAGGCGACAGCGGAGAAGTGGAGCATGACAATACCGAGATCCAATGCGGCATCCAAATTATCGGTGTAGGCATCCTCCTGCTGCACCAAATAGATGCTGTGATCCTGCACAAGGAAGCCATAGGGCTGACGGTTGAGATAGCTGGGGGAGAGCGAAGCGGCGTAGAAGGACTGCCAGAGCATATCGTCGTAGAAGTCCATCATCTCGTCAAGCCCAGACTTGTTGCTCCAGCTCCCCATGTGAACCAAATCGTGCACGCCCTTTTTGGGCGCGTAGTACTGCTGTTCGGCCCGCACATCGATCTGAGACATACTTAGGATATTCAGCCGCAGCTTTTTTGCGGTCTTTTCCCCGTAGCCAAAGGCAACGATTGCCGCCACCTCTAACGGGGTGGCGAGAGACAGTGCCTTTTTGATTTTGTCGCTGTCGGTGAAGGTCATCCAGCAGGTGTCAATGTCCAACTCAGTCAGCTTGAGGACGAGATCTTCCATCATGTAGCCGGCGTTGATGGCCGCATAGGAATGCGGGGCAGACATAAGGAGCAGGTAGTGCGGTGCTCCGATGAGAAATTGATTATAACCCGCTGAGCTCTCCAGCGCCGGCTGTGCATCCTTGTCCAAGACGATCAGCTCCGTTGCAATCTCCGGGACAAGACGGGGGCAGGTCTTTTCATAGTAGGATCGGAGCTGGCCGATAGCCTCGCTCGGAACTTCCTTTTCGCGGAATGCGCGAACGGATCTGCGATTTTGAATCATAGCGCTGTAATTCATAGTAGTATCTCCTATTCTGATGTCTTTGGTTTTCTTATAAATCGTCTATCAGTGCGGTGCTCTTGGCGTAGGCGGTACTGCGTGCCTCAAAGAAATCGGTCTTGACCATGTTGGCGTCGGCGTACTGGCTGACCCATTCCATGCTCTCCGGTTCGCTCTCAAAGCCTGGATACAATGCAGGATAGCCAAGGCTCGTCCAGCGGAGGTTGCCGAGATAGCGGATGTAATCGCTGATCATCTGCCGGTTCAGCCCCGGGATGTCGTCGCCGATTACATAATGCCCCCATGCGATCTCCTGCTCCACGCCCTCACGCATCATCTCGCGCAGCGCTTGTACGCTCTCGGCGGTGAATAACTCCGGCTGCTCCTTTTGCAGCTCCGTGATGATATTGCGGAACAGCCACAAGTGCGTGTTCTCATCGCGGTTTATGTAGCGAATCTCCTGCGCCGAGCCGGGCATCTTCCCGTTTCGGGAGAGATTGTAGAAGAACATAAAGCCGCTGTAAAAATAGATGCCCTCCAAAATATAGTTTGCCATCATCACGCGCAGTAGCGTGGGAGCGTCCTTCCGCTCCTGAAACTCGTTGTAGCAGTCCCCAATGAAGGTGTTGCGGCGCAGCAGATGCTCGTCCGTTTTCCATTGGTAGAGGATGTCATTGCGCTCCACGGGGGAACAGATGGTGTCGAGCATATAGCTGTAGCTCTGTGAGTGGACACACTCCTGAAACGCCTGAATGGACAGGCAGAGATTGACCTCGTTGGCGGTAATGTAGGCGCCGATATTAGGCAGGTTCGCTGTCTGAATGGAATCCAAAAAGACAAGAAAACTCAGAATTTTATCGTAGGCGCTGCGCTCGGCTGACAGCAGGCGGGGATAGTCCTTCACATCCTGCGAGAGATTGATCTCCTCAGGAATCCAAAAGTTGTTCATGGCCTGCCGGTACCAGTCGCTGACCCAAGCGTACTTCATATTGTTGAAGTCATTGAGGTTGGTGGTATTGCCGCCGATCATGCGCCGCAGGCGCACATCAGGGTCGCCCTCCGGGTTAAAGAGGGGCTTTTTCTTCAGTTCCGTCATGCTATCCTCCTTATGACGAGCAGCTTTCGCAGGCCTCGACCTCAAGGGCCTTGCTGCGGACATAGTAAATGGTCTTGACGCCGGCCCTCCACGCCTCCAAATACAGTCTGAGCACCTGACGCATGGAATAGTCGTTGGTGATATAGAGATTCATGCTCTGCGCCTGGTCAATATGTCTCTGGCGAAGGCCCGCGGCGCGTACCGACCAGCTTTGGTCGATCAGATGCGCTGCCTTATAGTACCACCATGTGTCCATAGAAAGCTCCGGAGCAACGCGGGGCAGCATGCTGCCCTTTTTTTCCTCTAAAAAGAATTTCTTCATAATTGGATCTATGCCCGCCGACGTGCCGGAGAGGATAGATGTGCTGGAGGTCGGTGCGACCGCCAGCAGATAGGCGTTGCGCATTCCCTGCACCGCCACCGTTTTCGCAAGCGCCCGCCACTTTTCGGAGGTATAACCCCGCTTTTCAAAATACGCGCCCGTCTGCCAGTCGCTGCCCTCAAAGAGAGCGTAACGACCCTTTTCCCGTGCCAGTGCTGTGTCCGCCTTGACGGCGGCGTAGTTGATGAGCTCGAATACTGCATCGGTGAAGGCAAGGTGCTCATCGCTCTCCCAGTGGATGCCGCGCTTTGCCAGCATGTGGTGGTAGCCGCTGACGCCCAGGCCGATGCTGCGGTACTTCTGATTGGTAAGCCGCGCGTATTCCAACGGGTAGAAGTTGAGGTCGATCACATCATCCAGTGCGCGGATGGCCGTTTCCACCGTGCGTTCCATATAGGCCTCGTCCTCCACCGGCAGATTACCGAGAGACAGACTCGCCAGATTGCAGACCACAAACTCACCTGGGCGTGTGGCCGTCACCACTATTGTGTCGCCGTTCTCCGTATGCACCTCAGTGCTGATGTGCTCGATGGGTGCCATGTTCTGCGCGATCTCCGTACAGAGATTGGAGCAATAGATCATTCCCGTGTGGCCGTTTGGGTTCATATGATTTACACTGTCGCGATTGAAAGCGAAGGGTGTGCCGGTCTCCACTGCCGAGCGAAGCACCAGCCGCACGATGTCCTTGACGGTGACGCTGCGCTTTTCGATGCGCGGGTCATTGACGCAGTCCAGATACCGCTTCTCCCATTCTGTACCCCAGTAATCCTCCAGTGCGTAGCCCTTGACCGTGAGGATCTCATGCGGACACATGAGATGCCACGGCGCGTCTATGTTCTCCTCCGCCAGTCGCCAGAAGAGATCCGGATAGCACACGGCGGGAAACACATCATGTGCCTTCATGCGGTCGTCGCCGTTGTTGGTGCGCAGTTGAAGGAATTCCGGCAGATCCCGGTGCCATGCGTCTAAGTAAACCGCCACAGCGCCCTGCCGCATCCCCAACTGATCCACCGCCACGGCGGTGTCGTTGACCAGCCGGATCCAGCGGATAACACCGCCCGCCGCCCCTTGAAAGCCGCGGATGGTGCTGCCTGCAGCGCGCACCTTACCGAAGTACATCCCCATTCCACCGCCGAATTTAGAGACCTTTGCGAAGTTGTCCAGCGAGCGGTAGATGCCGTCCAGACTGTCCGGCACAGTGTCCACAAAGCAGCTTGAAAGCTGATGGTAGGGCTTTCGTGCGTTGGACATGGTAGGTGTCGCCATCGTGACCTCCATACGGCTGAGCATATCGTAAAAGCGTTTTACCCACCCCATGCGGTCAGAGCCTTCGTTCATAGCAAGATGCAGCGCGATACCCAAAAACATCTCCTGCGGTGTTTCCAGCGGCACGCGGCTGCGTGACTGGATCACATAGCGTTTGAGCAGCAGGTCAAGGCCGGAATAGGTGAACAGCTCGTCCCGTTCCGGGCAGAGAAAGTCCTCCGCCATGGCAATCTCCTCGTGGGTATAGTGGGCAAGGATATAGTCACCGTAGAGTCCCTTATCCGTCAGATAGCGAAGCTTGCCATAGAGGTCGCCGATGCCGCGCCCCTCCCATTCCTGTGCGTTGCGACAGCGAAAGGAGTGGTTCAGAAGCCGCGCCGCGATGAACTCCCACTTGGGTGCCTCTGCCGTAGTCAGCTCTACCGCCGCCTTGGTCAGTGCCTCAGCCCGCTCATCCTCCGTCATGCCCAGACGACAGAAACTCTCAAACTTCATTTGAAGCGCCGCGAGGGAGTAGACTTCCTCGGTAAAATCCATCTGGATGCGGCGCAGCACCTCGTCAAGCGAGTCATCCCCCACCGTCCGCGCGATGGTATGCCGGACACGGCGCAGCGCAGACCGCTTTTCGCGGTAGAGGATGTACGCCTTGGCCACCTCATAGTGTCCGCGCTCCATGAGCGTTCGCTCCACCTCGTCCTGCACACGTTCTACGGTGAGCGGCACTGTGACGGAGAGATTGTTGAGAACGGTGGCGAGGATCTCATCCATCTCTCTGCTCCCGATCTCCTTGCCCTGTCCGTCAAACGCCTTTTTCATGGCGTTGAAAATTTTCTCCTGTTGAAAGGGAACAGACTCCCCGTTTCGTTTTCTGATCTCCATTTCGATCCTCTCATCTTCTCCGGTCACTTCTCATGTCCTTTTGGGCAAAGAGCGGGCAAGCGCAGTATCACGCTTGCCCGCTCTGTTTTTGAAAGCCGGTTTTTCTGCAGCCGACGCGGCAGGGCCGTTTGTTGTCTGTTGTCTTGGTTTTGGCTTTCCTGCCAGTTACTTCATAGATTCCAGAATGGCGTCCGCCAGTGCTTCCAGCTCAGTGCGCTTGTCCGTGCCCATGGACGAGGCGAGGCTGAGCCGCTCGTTGAGCACCGTCATGTTCTTAAGCTCATTGTTGACGAATTTCTGCATGAGGTCACCGGACTTCACCGCCCATGAGCCGTTTTCAATGATGGCAAAGGTGCGGTTTTGCAGATTCAGTGCCTTCATATCCATGAGGAAGTCATGCATGGCAGGGTAGATGCCGAGGTTGTAGGTCACAGAGGCTAGGACAATGTGACTGTACTTAAACGCCTCGGAGATCAGCTGGGAGACATGAGTGGAGGACACATCGTACATCGCCACCTTGCTCATGCCCTTATCGCAGAGCGACGTCGCCAGCGCCTGCGCCGCGTTCTCCGTGTTGCCGTACATAGAGGCGTAGACGATGAGCACGCCCTGGGTCTCAGGGGCATAGCGGCTCCATGTGTCGTACTTTTCGATGAACCAGCCCAGATCCCTGCGCCACACGGGGCCGTGGAGCGGGCAGATGTACTTGATCTGATCCAAAACGCCGCTGGCCTTTTTCAGCAGGAGCTGGATGTGGGGGCCGTACTTGCCCACGATGTTGGTGAGGTAGCGGCGGGCGTCGTCCAGCCAGTCCCGCTCGAAGTCCACCTCGTCGGCGAACAGCTTGCCGTCCAGCGCGCCGAAGGTGCCGAAGGCGTCGGCGGAAAAGAGGACGCCGTCGGTGACATCGAGGGTCACCATGGCCTCCGGCCAGTGAACCATAGGCGCGCCCACAAAGGTGACGGTGTGCTTGCCGAAGGAGAAGGTATCGCCCTCCTTCACCTCGATGCACTCATGTCCGTCCACATGGAAGCCGAACTGCCGCATGAGCATGAATGCCTTCTCGTTGGAGATCAATTTCACCTTGGGATGGCGCAGCAGGATCTCCTCGATGCAGGCGGCGTGATCCGGCTCCAGATGGTTGACCAGCAGGTAGTCCAGCTCGCGGCCATCCAGCACATACGCCAGATTTTCCAAAAGCTGGCGGCAGGCAGACCAGTCCACCGTGTCAAAGAGCACCGTCTTTTCATCCAGCAGGCAGTAGGCGTTGTAGCTTACGCCCCGGGGAATGGGAAAGCAGTTTTCAAACAGGGCCAGGCGATGGTCGTTGGCGCCCACCCAGTAGAGGTCGTTCGTTACTTTACGCACGCAATACATCTTATCTTGCCTCCTTCACGGCCTCAAGCCTTTACAAATTGATCCTTCGTCTCCGCGCACTCGGGACACACCCACTCGGCGGGAAGCTGCTCAAAGAGCGTACCGGGCGCGATTTCGCCGTCCTCGTCGCCCAACTCCGGCACATACTCGTAGCCGCAGCCGCTGCAGACGTAGCGGTCGCCGATGGGGGCGGGCTTCGGCGGCGTGGGCCGCTTCATCTTTACCATGGGCGGCGCGGGCAGCTTTTCGCCGCTATCCAGCGCGGCAGTGAGCAGGGGCAGGATCTCCTCCACATCGCCCACGATGCCGTAGTCGCAGTTCTTGAAGATAGGCGCGTTACCGTTCTTATTGATGGCCACGATGGTGGAGGCGTCCTTGATGCCCTTAAGGTGCTGGGATGCGCCGGAGATGCCGCAGGCGATGTACAGATTGCCGGTGAACTTCTGACCGGACATACCCACATAGCGGTTCAGCGGCAGATATTTGAGAGTCTCCGCCACAGGGCGGGAAGAACCGATGGCCGCGCCGGCGGCCTTGGCCAGCGACTCTACCAGTTTCATGTTCTTTTTCTCCCCGATGCCCTTGCCCGCGGAGACCACCCGCTCCGCCTGCGGGATGGGCGTATCCATAGGGATGCCGACGGAGAAGTCGTGACCATCCTTCTTCAGCGCCGCCACAAGGTCGGCCACCTGCTGGGCAGCATCCCCCTCCCGGAAGATAGTCTTTTTGCGAATGCCGGTGATGGGCGCGGGTTTCTTGGCCGCCGAACGGCTCTCGCCGCCGGAGCTCTTGCCCAGCCTGCCCAACAGATGAGAGGCGATGACCACCCGCTGGATCTCGTTAGTGCCCTCGTAGAGGGTGGTGATCTTGGCGTCGCGGTAGGCCCGTTCCACCTCCATGCCCTTGAGGTAGCCGCTGCCGCCGTGGATCTGCAAGGCATCGTTGGTGACCTCCAGCGCGATGTCCGAGGCGTACATCTTCGCCATGGCGGACTCCATGCCGTAAGGCGCGTGCTGCTCCTTCAGCTCCGCCGCGGAGTAGATGAGGAACCGGGCGCAGCGCAGCTTGGTTGCCATATCTGCCAGCTTGAAGGCGATGCTCTGCTGGGCCGCGATGGGCTTGCCGAACTGGACGCGCTCCTTGGAATAGCTCAACGCGTGCTCAAACGCGCCCTGGGCGATGCCCAGCGCCTGCGCGGCGATGCCGATGCGTCCGCCGTCCAGCGTGGACATGGCAATCTTGAAGCCCTCGCCCTCCTTGCCCAATAGGTTTTCCTTGGGAACCTTCACGTTGTTGAAGATCAGCTCCGCCGTGGAGGAGGAGCGAATACCCATCTTGTCATAGTGGTCGCCGAACTCAAATCCCTTCCAGCCCTTCTCCACGATGAAAGCGGAGATGCCCCGGGTGCCGATGTCCGGCGTGGTGACGGCGAAAACCACATAGGTGTCCGCCTTAGGGGCGTTGGTAATGAAGATCTTGCCGCCGTTGAGGAGGTAGTAGTCCCCCTTATCCAGCGCCGTGGTCTCCGTGCCGCCGGCGTCGGATCCGGCGTTGGTCTCCGTAAGGCCGAAGGCGCCGATCTTCTCGCCCTTGGCCAGCGGAACCAGATATTTCTTCTTCTGCTCCTCGGTGCCATAGGCGAAAATGGGCCATGAGCCGAGGGAGACGTGGGCGGAGAGGATTACGCCCGTGCCGCCGTCCACACGGGCCAGTTCCTCCACCGCGATGGCGTAGCTCAGGGCATCAAGACCGGCACCGCCGTACTCCTTGGGGTAGGGAATGCCCATCCAGCCTAGCTTACCCAGCTTCTTGACAGCCTCCTCGGGAAACTCATTGTTCTGATCCATTAAAAATGCGAGGGGCTTGATCTCCTCCTCCGCAAAACTCCGGATCTTCGCGCGCAGCTCTTCGTGCGCCGACGTGGTTTGAAACAGCATACGGGTACCTCCTTTTAAAATTTTACAGCTTGCTTGTATCTTGGGAATCGGATCCGCCGGTCAGCAGCCTGCGCAGGCTCACGGCACGGAACGCCTCGTCCTGCTTTTGCTGCAAGGCCGCCAGCTGACAGTGGATGGTGCACCGCCCATGCTTGTCCTGCCAGCGGCATTTATATCCCGGCTCCATGCAGGCGCACAGGATGCCCCGCTCCCCCACGACCCCCATGAGATCGTAGAGGGAGGTCGCGTCCAGATCGCAGGACAGCGCGCAGCCGCCGAGAGCGCCGCGGCTCACCCGCACCAAATTGCCGGCGGAGAGCTTGCGCAGAATCTGGTAGGCAAACTGATTGGGGATCAATTCCGTTTCCGACATCTCGGCCACCGAATGCTTCTCCCCGTCCAGCAGCACCCGCAAAATGCGCAGCGCGTAGTCCGTCTCTTTGGTGATGATCATGCTCCACATCCTCTTTTCGCTTGCTTGTTAATACTATCATATCAATCTTGATAAATTTTGTCAAGATTATTTCAAAAAAAATATTGCTTTCATACAGACCGCCCCAGCCCGGGTCAGCTTCGCTTTCCATTCAGCGAAAAGCCATGTTCCTTACAATTATAGAAGCCAAAAAGCTGTGCCGTGGCAGTCCGCCGAAAGCAGAAAAGACTATGCCTGAAAACCAGAAAGCGGAGAAATTGGTTGGGGCTCGCAGGGGTCGCCCATCCAAGGCGGATGAGGCGATTCCTGACAAGCCTAAGCCATCCAACCGAAACAAGCAATAAAGTGCGTGCTTTTCATTTTATTCATGCCGATCATTCTTGGGAGACAGTAGAAAAATTTCCATTGTTATTGACATGATGTGCGTTACAGAGTAAAGTATTCATCAAGACTGATTCGCAATAAAGAATATCATGGTCGTTCCGTGATCGAGGTCATTATGATAAAAGGAAATGTAAAAATAGATCGCAAAAATCTCATCAGCATCCTGCAAAGCTGCCTTGTGCTGATTTTGGTGATCTTTGTCGCTCTGATGATGGTCGAGATCGGCAACCTGAAGGGCACGGCCCGCGTCATCAATTATGCCGGGCTGGTGCGCGGAGACACGCAGCGGGCGGTAAAGCTGGAGATCACAGGCACCCGAAACGATGAGTTGATCGCGTATTTAGACGATATCTTAAGCAATCTGACATCCGGAGAAGGGCACTACGAATTGGTAAAGCTCAAGGACGCGGCCTATCAGGAAAGGCTGGACAGCCAGCGTGCCTACTGGGAGCGGCTCAAGGCGGAGGTCGCGGCGGCCAGACAGCGTGGATATGAGAACACCCAAATCGTTGCCATGAGCGAGACCTATTTTGAAATGGCGGACGAAACGGTGTCTGCCGCGGAACACTATTCAGAAAAGATCGCCATGAAGATCCGCACTATTGAGATCCTCTCGGCACTGGATATGCTGTGCCTGGTGATCCTGATCATGCTCCAGACCGCCATGGCACTGAAAATGGCCCGGAAAAACCAACTGCTGGAGCAGAAGGCATACATCGACATCCATACCGGCCTGCCCAACAAAGGCTCCTGCGAGGAGCTTCTCAACAACAGGGAAATTCTCCGGGAGTCTACGGCCTGCGTCATATTTGACCTGAACAATCTGAAAACCGTCAACGATACGAGGGGTCATTCGGTGGGTGATCAACTGATCCTGAGCTTTGCCCGGCTTTTACGCCGGGTGATCCCGGAAAAGCATTTCGTGGGCAGATACGGCGGCGACGAATTTATGGCGGTCATTTACCATACGGACCGGCAGGAGGTGGAGGGCATACTGGACAGTCTGCGCAGGGAAGCCGACGCTGCAAACCGTGACGGCAATCAGCTTCCTCTCAGCTACGCCTACGGTTGGGCGATCTCCGCCGATTATGAAGGCTGCATCATGCAAACGCTGCTGGACAAGGCCGACTATTGCATGTACGAAAATAAGCGAGCCTACTACGCCACCCACGACCGGAGAGCGCCAAGGCCATAAGGCTCTTTTCAAACGAAAAACAGCAAGAACGAATTCGTCGCCACTATTGCGAAAAAAGCCTGGCCTGACGAAGAAAGGACAGGGAGGCGGCACTGAACGTCCACGTCGCAGTTGTGATGGAGGTACTGAAGGCTGGTGGCAGCGTGCAGTTCATCAGCTTCGTTAGCTTTGAGGTGAAGGGGTGCGCTGCCTGATCTGCCAGTTCGATGGTTTGCTGTACAGGAAACTCACCAGCAGGTACTTTACGATGAACGCTGGGGCGAGGGGCGGACGACTATCTTCTTTGCTGCACAACTGCACCATTTTCTCATACACGGACGATAGATCCAGCACTGCATTACATTTCCGGAGGATGGTCTCCTGCTGCATTAGATACTCGATTAATCCGCCAAGCTGATCTGGCCATTGCTGTAACGATACATAGCTGCCCTCCATGTACAAGGTTTTTGCTGGATTTTTGCCAGTTCTCTTGCTCCGATTATACAACAGATTGGCCTCTATGGATTGAAATATAAGGCTTTTTCTTTTATTCAGTGCATATTAAGTTAGGATGTGCAGTAGATGCTCCATTTTACCATCCCACTCTCTGCTGGAATCGGCGCACTCTTTCAATTCAGTTTCGACTTCAGCATTTATCGGCAAGTTTTTCTTGTAACGGATGGTATGCTCAAGGCTTGCCCAGAAGTCCATAGCGATTGTACGGAGTTGTATCTCCACTGGCACATGGATCTCTTTTTCCGCAAAGAATACCGGCAGCCGGATCGTCAGGTGCAGACTGCGATAGCCATTTGGCTTAGGGTGTGAAATATAATCTTTCTCCGTGATGATTTCAATGTCAGACTGATCTTTTAAGCACTTTGCCAAAAAGAACACATCCTCCTCGAAAGAGCAGATCACCCGCACACCGGCAATATCCATGATATTTGCCTGCATGGTCGGAAAATCCAGAGAAAGTCCGCGCTTCTGCATCTTATTCATAATGCTGGACGGCGACTTCAAGCGACTTTTCATACTTTCTATCGGATTGCGGTCATGCTGCAATGAAAACTCTTCGTTTAGAATTTCCAACCTGCTTTCCAGTGCTTTCAGCGCACATCGGTATTGCAGCATGACTTCCTGATACCTGCGATTTTCGCTTAAAAGGCGCTGGCACTGCAGATCATCTAAGCCTTTATCTGCCGCAACCGTCAAGCCAAATAAATTTTCACTCATAGTTTCTCCATTCCGCAGGGATAGGCGCTCCGCGCTGTCTGCTGCTCTTGTGTTACAACCTGATAAAAACTGTATCCGCCGGAGAGATGGGAACAGCTGAAACCATACTGCGTCAAAAGCCGACAGGCCAGATAACTGCGAAGCCCAGTCTGGCAATTCACATAGATAGGCTTGTCCCGCTCTAACTCGTCCAAGTGCTCCCGCAGATCGTCCAGTGGAATATTGCGGAATCCATTCAAGTGCCCACGCCGATATTCGCCTTCCGTACGGACGTCCAGCAGCGTCGCACTGCCATCGCAGGGCAAGCCCTCAACATCATTCCAATGGAACTGCTGCACTTTCCCGCTCTCCAAATCCTCGATCATAAAACCGGCCATATTGACCGGATCCTTGGCAGAGGAATAGGGCGGCGCATAGGAAAGGTCAAGTTCCGTCAGTTCCAAAGCTGTCATTTTTGCGCGAATGGCCGTTGCCAGTACATCAATACGCTTGTCCACACCGTCGCCGCCAACGATCTGCGCACCGAGCAACCGCAGGCTTTCTTTTTCATACAGTACCTTCATTGCCATTGACCGTGCGCCGGGATAATAGGCAGCGTGGGATGCTGGGAAAAGTACGACTTTGTCGCAAGCGATTCCTGCTGCCTGCGCTGCCTTTTCATTGATACCCGTGGAGGCCGCTGTCAAGCCAAACAGTTTCAGAACAGACGAACCCTGAGAGCCGGTAAAGTGGCTGTTGCCGCCGCAGATATTGTCAGCGGCAATGCGTCCCTGCTTGTTGGCGGGTCCCGCCAGCGAAATCAACGCTTTCTGCCCGGTTACAAAATGGGTGACCTCTACGGCATCGCCCACAGCATAGATGTCCGGCACGGAGGTTTCCATCCGTTCGTTGACAGCGATGCTGCCACGAATACCCAGCTCAAGTCCGGCCTCTTTTGCCAGATGGGTGTCCGGCGTGACGCCGATGGCCAGCAAAACCATATCCGAATGCAGCGGCTCACTACCCTCCAACAGGGTCAGCACGGAATCTCCGTCCTGTCGAAATCCGGTGACGGTTTCCCCCAACCGCAGAGTCACGCCGTGTCTGCGCATTTCCGCATGGACAAAGCTCGCCATATCCGTATCCAGCGGCGCTAATAGCTGCTTTGGACGTTGGACGATGGTGACAGAAACGCCCATTTCTGTAAGGTTTTCCGCCATTTCCAGACTGATAAAGCCGCCGCCAGCCAAAACAGCGTTTTTCGGCTTCTGATCCTCTACAAAGTGCCTAATGCGGAGGGTATCCTCCACGGTGCGCAGCGTGAAAACACGCTCACTGCTGACGCCGGAAAGCGCAGGAACCGTCGGCTTTGCGCCGGGTGCGAGGAGCAGTTTGTCATAGGTTTCCGTATAGATCTTCCCGCTGTCCAGTGTGCGGACAGTGACGGTTTTCTCTGCGGGATTGATCGCAGTTACTTCCTGCCGTACCCGTACATCAATGCGAAAGCGGTCCCAGAAGCTCTCCGGAGTTTGCAGTGTCAGTTCTTCTTGCTCCTTGATCACACCGCCCACATAATACGGCAGACCGCAGTTGGCATAGGACACATAGCCACTGCGCTCGATCATGATGATCTGGGCGTGTTCATCCAAACGGCGGATGCGGGCAGCGGCAGAAGCACCGCCCGCCACACCGCCTACGATCACAACTTTCATCTTGCGCCCTCCACCATTGCGGCAATCTCCGACTTAGGCCGATAGCCGACCGATTTGGTAATGGCCTTTCCATCCTTGAATACGACCAGCATCGGGATGCTGGATACTTGAAAACGCATTGCCAGCTCCATCTGCTCGTCCACGTTGACCTTGCCCACCTTGAGCGTACCGCTTTTTTCTTCGGCAAGCTCATGCAGTACGGGAGAGAGCATTTTGCACGGTCCGCACCAGTCCGCATAGAAATCCAGCAGGACGGGCTTGTCGGAATGCAGTATCTCATTTTCAAAATTCGCAGCAGTAATTTTCAGTTCAGCCATGAGAAAGGCTCCGTTCTGTTATCTTTGTTTATTTTTTGTTTTTCAGCTTGCAAATACTCTGCGTCATGGTTCCCATCGGGCAAAACGCACACCATGTGCGGGGCATGTAGAGCACCATAACGATCAGACCCAGCAGCAGAGAGGTCAGCATGAGGCTATAAAAGCCAAAGCTGAACTGCGCCACCCAGTCAGTGACCGTACCGGCTGTATAAGTCCAGCTCCACGGCACACGGAATGTCCAGAACAGCTTAATGGCCTCCCGCAGGGACGTAGCACCAGCAGCGACCAGATAGGTCTGGAACACCATGTTGCCGAACATCGTCAGGAAAAAGAGCAAAAAGGCATAACGGAACCACTTGGAGGACATCCAGCGGGGCGTGGGCATGCAGCGGGAGCATTTAAGGTCTGTCCCCAGCTTGCTGAACAGTTGACCCCGTCCACAGAGGTGGTTGCAAAAGAATTTGTTCCCGCCAAAGATGGCTAAAAGCAGCGGCAGAAGAAAATCGATCATACCCAGCCACGCGAACAGGATATTGAAAAAGCCCAGTGCAAAATAGATGATGGCATATACCCACAGGTAATCGTACCAATGCTTTGCTTTCATGCGTCAGCCCTCACTTTCACCTCAATGCAGCCGACGGGACAGAGCTTTGCGCACTTGCCGCAGCCTACGCAGCGTTCCGCCTCCACGGCGGCGTAGCAGCCACGGCGCACCTTGACGGCCCCCAGTGGGCAGGTATTTTCACACACACCACAGGCGACACACCGCGTCTTATCTATGGCAGCCAGTTTCTTTGACAGCATAGCTTTCCTCCCTTAATCCTACAAGGATTTGTAATAGAGCATACAGTGGCAGACCCCCTCGAAGCCCGGATCTGCAATTGGATTCTTGAACTCCTGGCACATACATTTGGTTGCCTCTGTGCGCTCCCTGAGGCAGGGGCAGTACCCGCCGGTGCGCTTGAGTCCTTTTCTGATGGTGCTGACAATCTCCTGATCGGGATTGAGCTTGATTTTCATGTTCGCCAGCTCTTTCTTGATTGTGGCTTTATCATACCGCAGGACAAAGTCTTTTTCTGTGACGAGGTTACATTGATAAAAAAATCCGGTGCTTTTTGAGCACCGGATTTTAAGAAGGTGAATTACGCTTTCCACAGACTGTGGAGGTTGCAGTAGGCGTAGACCGCCTCGACCTCATCGCCCTCGCAGAGAGCGAAGCAGACCTCCGGCTTTTCGCCGGGATGCAGTTCCTTACGCTGATTGCCCTGCTTGGTCTGGAGAGATACCCATTCGATGTAGTGCTCCGGCAGCATGGGGTGCTCCACGGAGCCGACCTTGACATGGACGATGCCGTTTTCCACTGTCCAGACAGGGACGTGCTTCTCCACGGCGGCATCGGTGGTGCCGGGAACGATCTCGCTCATCGGCTCGCCGCAGCAGACAACAGGGACGCCTGCGTCCTTAACTTTGGCAATGATGTTACCGCAATGCTTGCAAATGTAAAACTTCTGCTCCATGATAATTCTCCTTTTCTTTCTTTAATAGTTTTCTGCGTGAATTTCAAAATAACTCTGGGGATGGTTGCAGGTGGGGCAAACCTCCGGGGCCTTCTCGCCCACGACGATGTGACCGCAGTTGCGGCACTCCCACACCTTGACCTCGCTCTTGGCGAAGACCTCCGCCATCTCCACATTGTGCAGCAGGGCACGGTAGCGCTCCTCGTGGTGCTTTTCAATGGCGGCGACCAGGCGGAAACGCTGGGCCAGCTCATGGAAACCTTCCTCATCGGCTGTTTTGGCAAAGCCGTCGTACATATCCGTCCACTCGTAGTTCTCACCCTCAGCGGCGGAGAGAAGGTTTTCTGCGGTGTCGCCAATGCCGTTCAGTTCTTTGAACCACAGCTTGGCGTGTTCCTTCTCATTATCAGCGGTTTTGAGGAACAGTGCCGCGATCTGCTCAAAGCCTTCCTTCTTGGCCTTGGATGCAAAATAGGTGTACTTGTTGCGTGCCTCGGACTCACCGGCAAAGGCAGCCATCAGGTTTTTTTCGGTTTGAGTTCCTGCGTATTTCGTTTCTTTCATGGTGGATACTCCTTCCTGCTTTTCTGCTTTTATTGTAGCAAATCTATGATTTTATTCCGTGACGAAGTCACATTCCTTTTTATTTTAGACGATTTAGTCTGTTCTTATCCCGCAGCGTGATTGCACCACGCTTCAGCTCCACCAGTCCGTCCTCCGAGAAGCTTTTGAGCATCCGTGCCACTGCCTCCCGTGCCGAGCTGATGTGCTGGGCGATCTGCTCATGGGTCATACGTATCGTGTCGGAGCCGGTACGTTCCGCTTCGGCAAAGAGAAATTCTGCCAGCCGCTGATCCAGCCCCTTGAACATGATCTGCTGCATCGCCCACATCACATCAGAAAACCGTTTCGTTGCCAGTTCATAGAGAAAACAGCGGACATGGAGATTTTTCTCCTTGAGTGCAGCAATGACATTTGCAGGGATAACCAGAACGTCCGTATCCATTCCGGCAGTCATTTGCGTATCAAAGGTGATCTGGCTGATCACGCAGGAGGCGGAAAGCACGCATAGTTCGCCCGGATACAGGCGGAACAGCGTTACCTCCCGCCCCTCATCAGAGAGAAGATAGGTGCGGATCTCGCCGGAAAGAATAAACAGCATTCCGAGACATTCATTGTCGCTGCTGTGAACGAACGCACCTTTTTTATAATGACGGACAAAGGCACTTCGGCGTAGTGTGTCCATTTCGCGTTCGGTCAAGGATGACCAGAACGGAAGTTGTGTCAGTGTGCGTTCCATATCAATGGCAGCTATGCTTGCCGCAGCCGTGGTCACCGCAGGAGTGACCAGCCTCGCCGTGCTCATGGTCATGGTGGTCACAGTGAACGTTGGGATCGTAGCCCAAACTTCCGTTGAGCAATGCGCTCACCGCCGCGTCAGCGTCCCCGCTGACACCGCCGTAGAGCTTGATGCCCGCTTCGGCGAGTGCTGCCTGCGCACCGCCGCCGATGCCTCCGCAAACCAAAGTGTCCACACCGTGCTGCATTAGGAAGCCTGCCAGTGCGCCGTGACCACTGCCGTTGGTGTCAACGACTTTCGCATGAGTGATTTTGCCGTCCACAGCTTCATAAAGCTTGAACTGCTCGGTGTGACCGAAATGCTGAAAGATTTGACCGTTTTCATAGGCAACTGCAATTTTCATAATGGAATCTCCTTTGCAAGTTTTGCCTGATTTTTCCATGTTGGCTCTCTGCATCCGGCAGCAACGGCCGCAGTGAGCTGCCTCCTGTCCTCCGCAGATGCGGTAGTTTCCCCCGGTGATGTGCAGTGGTTTCCCGTGGACAAGATACGCTGCGATCTTGCTCCGTGCGCTTTCGTAAATCTCCTGCACGGTAGAGCGGGAAATGTCCATTTGAGCGGCACACTGCTCGTGGGTTTGCTGCTCCAAGTCAACCAGCCGAATGACCTCGTATTCGTCCAGCGTCAGCAGGATCGGCTCGGTATTCTCGCACCCGTTGGGACAGAATGTATCGACCTGTGGTACGCCACAAATTTGACGGCACCGTGGCGATCTTGGCATAGGAGCTTTCCTCCCTTTGTATTCGGTATATTCCGATTGTAGCACTTTGAGCAGAAAAAAGCAATTTTTTTCAAAAGCTGCTACATTTTCCGTCCTCATATGTGTGCCGGCTGATATTCGGAGTCGAATGCTACATGTGAGCCTTGTTCGTAATGCCCACCGATCATGACCGTAGCGGCAGTCACAGCATCCACATGCAAGCGTTCCCGGTAATGCTTGCATTTTCGTAAAAAGCCGTTATAATTGGATTAGTTAAATCAAAGGAGGTATCAAATCATGAAATCACATAAATACTGGTCCTTAGGCGCACTTTTCTGTATGTTGGGATGCATTTATTCTGGAATCAAAAAATCTATGACTGCGCATAAATATTTTGCCTATTCTTCATTGCTTTGTATGGGCATGTCCATTTATTCCGGTCACAAACTGGTTTCTCCAAAGAAGAAAAAAATCACTAAATCAAATAATAGTGAGAATAGTTAAATAAAAAATTTCCTTTATTCATCAAAGACAAAGTTGCTGGAGAATTTTTTTCTCCAGCAACTTTCTTTCATAGAGAAAACGCTGGGAGAGATCTCCCAGCGCAAGCAGCCCTAATCACGGTACCGACGTGTGCCAAGCCAAAGTGGACCCAGTACCCACAACCAAGGCAGTGAAAACGTTCTCGTCACTTTTAATACCGTAAGCACCAGCGTTAAAGCATACAAGAGGCTCATTGTAATTATTTCGGAACGGTCAGGTTTCTTATCCATACGCAGACCACCTCGAAAATCCGGTCACATCTGCGAAATAGTATAAAAGTCAGTATGCTTCATCCGGTTCGGTAGGTGCTGCGGTAATATCGCGGTAGAAAGTGGCCCATGCAACTTCCTCATAGGGGCGTACAAAAAAGAAGCCAATGCTCAATGGAATTGTCAGCAGAAGAACAAGAGAAATCGCCATAGCCTCTGAACCGGTGAAATATTTGAGAACCAGAAAACCCCCGGCATACAGTGGCAACGAACAGAGCAACTCCCAGCCAATGAAGCTGAAATCCAGACAGAACAGCCGCCATTTGTTGCCATTCATGATCCGCCGGGATTCTGTGATCGCTTCATTTGCGGTCAGCGAAGGATGTTCGGACATGATGTAAGGTGTCATCGCATAGCTGTATGTTTTCACGATTCCCGGAATCACCAACAGCAGCGACCAGAGGGCGATGTACAGACCCTGCAGGAATTTCATGCAGAAGCCATCCCACAGACGGTCTTTCTGAGAGAACAAGTCCGAGATGGCAGCATCATTTCCATCTACAAGGTTCAGATTAAAATGAGCATATCCCAGTTGAACTGCACCGCCCACGATCAGTTGGAGGATTGCCCACAGACCAATGCCGACAAGCAAAACAGCAAGCAGCCGACCGCCGTTTGGCTGGGCGAACAGGTTAAAATGAATGTCCTTTGCCTGATTGGAATTGGAAACGACACTGTTGGAACTGCTCACAATGGTAGCACCGAGCGCACTGGCGGCAATACCTGTCAGAACAGCAGTTTTCCATTTTCCGCGCAGAGCATCGCGAGCGAGCATACGATAGTCGGCAGATATTTTCATAGAAGCAACCTCCTGTCTGAAAATGGCAAGTATGTGTGAAAAGGAATATGATATGCCACTTTAATTTAGATACGTTTGAAACGCTGAAAAAATTGCAGCATGAATGAAAAAGAGGCTGTTGCACCGGCTTTTATCCGTGTGCAACAGCCCCCTTCCTTTACTTCAGCAGCTTGTCCAGTTCATCATATTGCATTACTGGAGCTTTGCAAGGATTTCTTCAGCCGTCATACCGCTGGCAAGCAGCTTCTTCAGCACATCTTCTGCTTCGCCCTTCTTTGCTTCTTCTGCTGCCTTTGCTTCGGCGGCAGCTTTTTTGTTTTCGGCTTTGGCAAGTTCCTTGGTGGCGGCTTTCAATTCTGCTTTCTTGGCTTTCAGCTGCGTTTTCAGATCATCGAGATTTGCAGTCAGCGTAGCAACCTCAGATTCGATTTTTTCCTTTTCAGCGGTCTTTTCTGCAACGACGGCTGCATAATCAACGTTGGCATTTACAATACGGGTCTTATTCTTGCTTCCCTTGGGTCTTGCCATAATAATTTCCTCCCATACAGTGAAATAATTTGATACTTACAAGTATATTCCAAATAGTCAGAATTGCAATAGGTAACCTGAGCTGTTTTCAACTGCTACTGTGCCACATCAGAAGGTAGGGCTTCATAATGGCAAGATACTTATCGCGTGCAGAACTTTCGTGCATATGCTTCTTGAGAATCCATCTAGTGAATACCGACACCCTCCATGATCTTTTCTATCCAATTTGTGGAAGAATCATTTTTCTCACTAAATGACCCCAAATAATGTGACGAACTCTCAACCTCTATTATTACACCATCCGGCATTCTGTATTTTTCTAAACTGAGATTCAAACCTTTAAGTGGGATTGTTCTAGCCAGTTGAGGGATAGAAACTGTATGGAGAATATCAATTTTTGATAAACCTCTATACGTTTCTGTCTTTTCGGCTTCACTTAGCAACCGTTCTGCATACTGATTTGAAATAACCTGTATGCGAAATTGTTCTTTTTCATCCTCGGTCATCTCAAGTGGAACGCCGTGCAATGTGTCTACAATATAGGACGAAATTTTAGCGAAGTGCTCGTCAAAATCAGTGGTATTCAAATTTTCTTCCTGATTCACTTCACTCTGCATGTACGGTCACCTCACTTTCCTTTTTTTTAGGCATAAACCAATAAAATATAACACAAAATGCTAAAGCAAACACAACACCAAAAACATTTTGACTCACTCTAAGACTAACCGCTCCTTGTAGTCCATATGTCTCTGCAGCAATGGCTAAAGCACCAAATGTGTTAAATACTGCCTGCCAGCCATATTGTGCTGAAAATCCTACACCGATTCCACCAAGAATTCCTATATATGCATAGATTGACGAAGGAAGCAGAA